>OJGT01000112.1_pt1 | contig 16773 bp, 15 predicted proteins | sample 1595031 | NCBI WGS metagenome assembly OJGT01 (sample SAMN05416857, study PRJEB24817) | seawater metagenome | isolation source: Sea water | place: Canada:Atlantic | collected 2013-11 | reverse complement strand
TCGGCAGCGTCAGATGTGTATAAGAGACAGAACGTGCAATATAAAAATATAATCAGAATTTTAGGTTTGTTGGTAGCACTACTTAGTGTCACCATGTTACCGCCTGCTTTAATCTCTATGGTCTACCGTGATGGCGGTGGTGTTCCTTTTCTATTAGGCTTTATTTGGTGTTTAGTTACCGGTTTTGTTGCTTGGTATCCAAATAGAAACCAAAAGACTGATTTAAGAGCCCGAGAAGGCTTTCTTATTGTAGTGCTATTTTGGTTGGTACTGGCAAGCTTTTCTGCAATACCCTTTATTTTATTAGAACAACCTTCTTTATCTGTTACAGATGCTTTTTTTGAATCTTTTTCTGGTTTAACAACCACCGGCGCAACCATTTTAAACCATATAGAAGGTTTACCTCATGCTGTTTTATGGTATCGGCAACAACTACAATGGCTTGGCGGTATGGGGATTATTGTTTTAGCTGTTGCTGTGTTACCAATGTTAGGTATTGGTGGTATGCAGTTATATCGCGCTGAAACACCTGGACCTGTGAAAGATTCGAAAATGACCCCCCGTATTGCTGATACGGCTAAACATTTATGGTACATATATGTGTCTTTAACTATCGCTTGTGCCGTTGCTTTTTGGTTGGCGGGTATGTCTGGTTTTGACGCTATATGCCATTCATTTTCTACTATTGCTATTGGTGGCTTCTCTACTCATGATGCCAGTATGGGCTATTTTAATAGCCCAACCATAAACTTAGTGTGTGTGTTTTTCTTAGTTGTGGCAGGGGTAAACTTTGCGCTGCATTATGCAGTTGTGCAGAGTAAATCACTGAAAAATTATTTTTATGATCCAGAATTTAAGGTGTTTATCGCAATACAAATAGTATTGACGCTAATCTGTTTCACGGTGTTATATAGTTCAGGTACTTATCAAGATGCTGATCAGGCTTTTGACCAAGCATTATTTCAATCTGTTTCTATTAGTACAACGGCAGGCTTTGCCACAACGTCTTTTGCTGACTGGCCTACGCTATTACCTATCCTATTAATCTTTTCTAGCTTTATTGGTGGTTGTGCTGGCAGTACTGGTGGCGGCATGAAAGTGGTGCGAGTATTACTGTTATATTTACAAGGGTTACGAGAGCTAAATAAACTAGTTCACCCTAAAGCGGTATTTAGTATCAAAATGGGTAAAAAAGTTTTGCCTGACCGTGTAGTTGAAGCTGTTTGGGGCTTCTTTTCTGCTTATGCCGCTGTATTTGTATTTTGTATGTTATTACTACTTGCAACCGGTATGGATGATATAACAGCCTTTACTGCAGTTGCCGCCTCTATTAATAACCTTGGTCCAGGTTTAGGTGAAGTTGCTGCCAATTACTCAACTATTGGTGATACCAGTAAATGGGTACTCATTATGGCAATGTTATTTGGTCGCTTAGAAATATTTACCCTGCTAGTGCTATTTACACCAGCATTTTGGCGTACCTAATATTTTTACCACTTATGCCACAAGCCTAACCAAGCCTGAGTTTCTGATTTAGTGTATTGTTCATTAACTTGCGCAACACCATAATCAATAATGAGGTTGTTAACACCCGTAAAACCAAAAATATTACTGATCTCTCCTTTAATGCCATAAGTATTAATCGTTATTTGTCTTTGCATTTTGTAGCGATTGTAAAATGCTTGTATACCTTTAAAAGGAATGAAAGCACTTAACTTTTCATAGTCATTACCTTGTTGCTGATAAAAGGCTAATTCAGGCGCTAGTTGTATATTCAAATGGGCTTTAGGCTGGATAAGCGTTGAGTTGAACCCTCCTAAGCTTAATATATTACCAGCATCATCTGAACGATTAGCCCATGAATAGTCAAAACCTATAAAAAAATCATCTAAATGACCAATCAAGGTAAGTGAGCCATTACTACCGTTGTAGTTATTGTTTTTACTGTTACCAGTATTTCCTGATAAATAATGTAGTGTAGATTTTTGATTTAATCCCCAAGTTTGTTGATCATGAAACCAACTTTGGCTAAAACCAAGAGCAGCATATTTATTTGAGTGTTCACCTAGTTTGGCAATTTTAATTTGACCGATTGTACTAAACGTAAAAGTGTTATATCGATAAGGGTAGATAGCTTGAAAATGTAACCCTTTTTCTTCAAGTTCATCTAAAGTAAGAGAGCTACTGCCTTGTTGTTGAGGTTTTAAAGTAAATTGATAAACATGCGTACTTAGCCTTACGGGCCATCCCTGCCAGCGAATGTTGCCGCTGTAACCAGACAGCGTATTATTGATAATATCTTGGCTAATATTTATCTGCCAGTCAAAGCGTTGTAGCGCATCACTACTTTTATAGCCTAGCTCTAAAATATTGCTACTGGCTGAATTATAACTTGCGCCTAATGTTAATGTTCCTTGTTGTGGACCAATACCATAAGGCTTAATAAAACCAATCGTTTCATCAGCTGTTATTTGTGCTTTATCAACAACAAATTTACTCGCCAATTGAGAATAAACTATGCCACTTTGTGTAGTGTCGGCTATATTCTCTTTTTTACTCTTCTTTAGATTTAAATGATAAACATCTGGACCTTGAGAGTTAATCGCTAAATACAAAAACTGATCTTCATTAAGTGCTATAGGCCAGCTAATAGGCTGTTGACCTGAAGTTAAGTTGGTTAATTGTTGTGTGGCAAAGTTATATTGATATAGCTTTGTTTCACCCTTTGTGCCAGCAACATAGAAAAGATTTTCTCCATTTTTAGACCATTCTGGAAAAGATAGAAATTGATAGCCTATTGGCATTGGAACAATGTGTTCACTAACGATGTTTTGAGTGGTTTTATCGAGCGTACTTACTTTTAGCTGCCACTTTTTATTTAACGTTGTTTGTACATAAGCGAAACTGACGTTATTGGTATTTTTCTCACGGTCTTGTTGTGGCTTAATACGCACAAAGTCATAAACAGACTCTACACTAGCAGGCGTTAACTCTTGTAGTAATTGACCATTGATAGCTAGTTTTACTAATTGGGAGTTACCAAATAAGTTGCGCTCGGCAATGATAAAAGGATTGCTAGTGTTAATATTAGCAATATCAAATCGACGAATATTAGCACTTGTTGTGAGTTGTTTAATTGAATTACTTGGAATATGCCAAGAGAATAAATCTTGATGTTTTTGATTGTTACGATCAATTGTTGTTGCTCCGTAAATAATCGTATCATTGTCAAGCCATCGAGGATTGTTAATGCCTTTAGCGTCTATTTGGTTTAACGAGAATTTTTTCTTGCGCTTGAATACTGCTGGCGCTTTTCTGGCTATATCTTGAGGATCATTTTTAAGTAAGGTATCAACTTCATTGTTGAACTTTTGTTGCTTTTCACTATTTACTTCAGTGCTATAAATAGAAAGAAATACTTTTCTGGGTTTATTGTTTCGTGGGCTTTGTTCAACTAAAGCAAGATATTTTCCATTGGGACTGATACTAGGTGCTGAAATAGCTCCTGTTAAGTTAAGCCATAATGTTGATGTATTCTCTGGGTAGTGTTGTTCTTTTGTTAATGCCTTAAAAGTATATTCTGCAATAAACCGTTGATACAAGTGTTTAGCTGAATCTTGAAAGACACCCTCAAAGGCTTCATCAAAACTGCGCTCCTTTACTGCTCGCCAACGTGTCCAAACGGCGTCTAGGGTAGCTTCACCATAATTCTCCTCTAACCACTTTAAATAACGTACTCCCATTAAATAGGCCATAGAGCCAGATAAGTAGTCTTCAGTAACAAGGCTTAGTTGCTTATAGTTGGGTAGGGCACCTTCACGAGCAAATTGTTGAATAATAGCTTCAACTGCATTGTTATACAGTCGACCACGACCAGTTAGTTTTGACTCAAGCAGGGTAGCATAACCTTCACTTACCCAGCGGTGTTCGGTAATTTGGCTTGCATCGTAAATATCATACCAATTGGCAATATTATTACGCCAATTGGAGCGGCTTTTTTGCCCTAAGTGTACTAAGTGAACGTATTCATGTAGCACTAATAATTGCTGCCAACCCGTAGAGTTAGCGATAACGCTATCAGATTGTGGTGGTGTAGCAAATAATGTCATGTATGGAGCATTACTTAAGGGAATAGCAAAACCATTAGCGGCATTAAGGGGATCAATAATGTAAGTATCTACTTTTTCATCAAGTACTCGCCCTTGCTGTTTTTGGATTAAAGTACGTACTTGCTCCATTTCGCGTGCACTTGATAGCGCCCATTGTTTATATTGCGGAGTATAGTGAACACGAAAATTTTCTGTTTCAAATGTTTGCCAGTTTTGCGCTGTATTATCTAACTCAGCATATGAAAAAAAGTTAAATAATAATAAGCTAAAGGTTATTTTTTTTAGTGAAAGTAATGAGTTGAGTATTTTCATTAAGCACCTTTAATATGAATTAAAACAAAGTAAAATAATCGAGATAACCACTAACAAGTTAAAACTCATTAGTGGTTTATATTGCTATGAATGCTTTGTTTTACAAATTAAAGATAAATAGCACTGACTTGAAATAATCTCTCAACGTCACCGATATAACGTTTATTGACTAAAAATAAGATTACGTGATCTTCTTCTTTGATAAGGGTATTAGAGTGCGCAATGAGTACTTCTGAACCACGGACGATTGCACCAATTGTAGTACCAGGAGGTAGCTTGATATTTTTTATCATGCGGCCAACTACTTTTGATGACTTTTCATCACCTTTGGCTACTATTTCAATAGCTTCTGCTGCGCCGCCACGTAAACTGTACACATTATCGATAGCACCACGTCTAACGTGGGTTAACAATGCTGAAATTGTGGCTTGTTGTGGAGATATTGCAATGTCGATAGCACCACCGTGAACTAATTCTATATATGCGTCACGTTGAATTAGCACCATGGTTTTGCGCACACCAAGTTTTTTAGCTAATAACGATGACATGATATTAGCTTCATCATCATTTGTTACGGCAATGAATACGTCAAACTGCTCAATGTTTTCTTCAGTAAGAAGTTCTATATCAGATGAATCGCCATTAAAAACGAGCGTTTGATCAAGTTCAGAGGTTAATTGTGTGGCACGCTCTGCTGAACGCTCAATTAGTTTAACTTGATGATTACTCTCTAAAATTCGAGCAAGTCCAGCGCCAATATTACCACCACCAACAATCATTATACGTTTATATGCTGGTTCTAACTTTTGTAGTTCATTCATTACTGCACGTATGTGAATACTTGCCGCAATAAAAAACACTTCATCGTCTGCTTCTATAACTGTTGTCCCTAATGGACGAATTGGTTTACCGTTTCGGTAAATAGCAGCAACACGTGTATCCACATTGGGTATATGATCTCTCAATGTGGATAAGGCATGACCAACAAGTAAGCCACCATAATATGCTTTAACAGCCACTAGGCTAACTTTGCCATGAGCAAACTCTAAAACTTGTAATGCGCCTGGGTAATCAATCAAGCGAGCAATATCACGAGTGACTAATTCTTCTGGGGCAATAACATGGTCAACAGGAATATGCTGTTTATGAAATAGTTTTTTTGAGTGTTTTAATACTTGGTTAGAACGAATTCGAGCAATTTTCTTATGCGTGTTAAACAATGAAGAGCAAATTTGGCAGGTGATCATATTGATTGCGTCATCTGAGGTTACTGCTATAACCATATCAGCATCTTCAGCGCCTGCATTTTTAAGTACATCAGGGTGACAACCTTGGCCGGTGATTACTTGTAAATCCATTTTATCTTGTAATTCACGAAGCTTTTCACCATCGATATCTACAACTGATATATCATTATTTTCGCCAACAAGATTTTCTGCTAAAGTGCCGCCCACTTGACCAGCACCAACTATAATTATTTTCATTTGTTGTTTTTATTCTCATGCATGAATATTACCCTCAAGCTGATATATAAGAGGGTCTACCGTTTTCTATGATATTGTTTTTATCAGTTTCGCGTAATAAAAACCATCCATATTTTTTTCACCAGGCAATAATTGCCAACCTAGTATGCCTTCTTCTTGCGTATTGTTTGTCTCTATATCTACTAATTGAGCATCATTATTATCTTTGAGGAAGCATTCTATTTGGTCGCTGTTTTCTTGCGGTAAAATACTACAGGTTGCATAAAGCAAAGTTCCACCTGGTTTTAGTAAAGACCATATTTCTTTTAAAATTTGTTGTTGAAGGATTACTAACGAATCAATGTCAGTGGCTTTACGTAACCACTTTATATCTGGATGACGACGAATTACACCAGTGCCAGAGCAGGGCGCATCTAATAAAATTCGATCAAATTGCTGTCCGTCCCACCACGCTTTTGAGTTGGCGGCATCAGCGGCAATGACTTTAGCTTTTAGCCCTAAACGAGAAAGGTTTTCTTCAACTCTCACTAAACGACTTGCTTCAACATCAATTGCTGTCATTGACGCTATATCAGGAGTTTGCTCAAGAATATGACATGTCTTACCGCCGGGAGCCGCACAGCAATCTAGCACCACATCACCTTGCTGGCAATCAAGAAGCTTTGCTGCTTGTTGAGCTGCGCCATCTTGAACTGATATCCAGCCTTGTTCAAAACCGGGTAACTTGGTTACATCTGTTGGATGCGCTAATTCAATGGCATTACTTAATGAATCAATGGCTTTAATATCTATCTTTGCGGCTGTTAACAGTTCTTGGTATGTAGCAATAGTTTGATGTTGTTGATTTACTCGTAACCACATTGGAGGTTTTTGCTGATTAGCCGTAAGAATGTTTTGCCATTGCTTAGGGTAGCCTTGTTGTACTTTTTTAATAAACCAGCTGGGGTGGTTATATTCTATTGAAGTAGGTAACGTTTCTTTTTTATGTAATGAACTATTTTCACTTGCACGAACAAAATTACGTAGTACACCATTAACGAGAGATTTCATTTGGCGATTTTTTAATGTGCCTGTTGCTGCAACCGTTTCGCTAACTGCTGCATGATCAGGAGTGCGCATATACTTAATTTGATATACACCAACTAACAAAAGAAAATGAAATACACGTTGTTTTCCGGTTAATGGTTTTTGCATTAAGGCACGAACATCATGCTCTAATTCAGGTAAGTATCGTAATACGCCATAGCAAATTTCTTGTAATAACCCTTTATCTTTTAAAGTCGCTTTATCTTGTTGTCTAGGTAATTCATCACTAAGACTACGACCTTGATCAATTACTGCATAGCAACACTTTGCCGCAAGTGCGCGAATGTTAGCTACTTTTTGTGTGTTTACTTTATTCGTTTGAGTTGTCATCTAATTCACTATGCCATTAATGTTGGCACCGATTTTAAACCAATCTGCACGCCCATTAAGAATATCTTTTACGGGTAGGGCTTTTTTTCCTGGTAGCTGTAATACCTCTAAACAAAGTGCACCTTTTGTTGTAGAAACTACAATACCATTTTTATCAGCAGATATAATTGTACCAGCAGCTTTATCACAATTACTATTTTGTATGGAGGATTGCCAAACACGTATTTTATGTTGCTTATTGCTTGTAGAGCTTTCAACAAATGTAAACTGAGCTACAGGCCAAGGAATGTAAGCACGAATTTTTCTGTTTAATTCACAAGCGCTTAATTGCCAATTTAACTCAGCTTCAGTTTTATCTAATTTATGTGCGTAAGTAGCTAAGTCATTATCTTGGCTGATATTATGTTCATCAGCGTTATAGTTGTCTTGTGCCATTAAAGCTAAAGTATCAATTAGTGCTGTTGGTCCAAGAGAGGCTAACTTTTCATAAAGGTTGGCACTGGTATCAGTCTGCTCAATATCACATTCGGCAGTTAAGATCATATTACCTGTATCTAAGCCTTTATCCATTTGCATAATGGTGACACCTGTTTTTTCATCACCAGCTTCTAATGAACGTTGTATAGGAGCAGCTCCACGCCATTTGGGTAATAGTGAGCCATGTACATTAATACAACCTAAACGAGGGGCATTTAATATGACTTCAGGTAATAGCAAGCCATAAGCAACTACAACCATCACATCGGCATCATATTGAGCTAATTGTTGTTGGTCATTAATGGCTTTAAAGTTAATAGGTTGTTCAACAGGAATGTTGTGCTCAAGCGCTAACAGCTTAGTCGCACATGCGGTCACTTTTTTGCCTCTTCCTGCTGGTTTATCTGGTGGACAATAAACGGCAATTACATTGTGTTCACTATTAATAAGTGCAGCAAGGTGTTTGGCAGCAAAGTCTGGCGTACCTGCAAAAATAACATTTAGATTTTTTGGGGCGTTATTCGACATAGGTTAAGCATTGTCCTTAGCCAATCTTGCTTCTTTTTCTAGTTTAGTTTTAATGCGTTGGCGTTTTAATGGAGATAAGTAATCTACAAATAGAACCCCATTTAAGTGATCCAATTCATGTTGAATACAAATGCTTAATAACTCTTCACCATCAAGAGTAAACTCTTTGCCATGACGATCAAGTGCTTTTACTGTACAGCTAGTATGGCGATCTACTTTGGCATAAATACCTGGAACGGATAAACATCCTTCTTCATTAATTACAGTCTCATCGCTTTTAGCAATAATTTCAGGGTTAATTAATACAATAGGTTGATCTGCGTTTTCAGAAACATCCATAACAACAATACGTTGATTGATATCAACTTGAGTGGCAGCAAGGCCAACACCTTTCTCATCATACATTGTGGCTAACATGTCATCTATAATGACTGAGGTAGCTTCTGTTATTTCAGTTACAGGGCTAGCTTTTGTTTTTAAACGAGGATCTGGAAAACGTAATACAGTTAAAATAGTCATAATCTTATAAATAGCTTGTTAAAAGAATTAGCGATAATTCTGTTAGAGTGTTATGTTTATTATTATAGCAATTAATAATACCGTATTTCTATAACAGTGAATAAATGCATGAAAAATCATGGTGAAGGAACAACGCACATGCTGAATAAAATTATCTTAACACTCTCTTTATTTGCATGTTCTCTAAACTTATTAGCTGGCGAAATAAAAGTTAATGAGAATGCTCCCAAAACCCATCTTGTTGTTAAAGGCGATACGCTTTGGGACATATCAGCTCTTTTTTTAGAACAACCATGGTTATGGCCAAAACTATGGCGCTTAAACCCTGAAATTAACAATCCGCATTTAATATATCCTGGAGATATCATCAGATTAGTCTTTGATGAAAAAGGCGAACCAATGCTCGTTTTAGAGTCTTCCAACGTGAAAGCAAATTATAAGTGGTCTCCTAAAGTACGTCAAAAACGCAAAACGGATACCGCCATTAGATTATTGCCATTAGAAGTTATATCGCCACTGATTAAATATGATCATTTATTTAGTGCAGAAGAACTTGAACAATTACCTTACGTTATTGGCAGTGATGAAGGCTACAAATCCAGTATTGATGGTTTTAAAGTTTATGTAAATAAAGAGCTAGCTTTAGCAAAAACGTATGCAATTTATAACAAAGGTGAAGAGATATTTGATCCTGAAAGTTCAGACTCTTTAGGTTTTTATGTTGACTTAGTTGCAACTGGTCAAGCACTGAGTACAGGTAATCAGGATCAAAAAGAACCTGCAACATTAAAAATATCTACGGCCAAGCGAGAAATTCGCGCAGGTGATTTTGTGGTACCTGTTCATGATGGACAAATGTTTCCTTCTGTTTTTAATATGAAAGCTGCTGATAAATCGTTGCGAGGGGCTATTATTAAAGCTTCAAGTAAAGGGCGAGAGTTTGGGAAATTAGAAGTAGTTGTTATTAACCGTGGTACGGATCATCAAGTTACCGTTGGTGATGTAATGGCAATTAAACGTTTAAGCCCTGGAGTAGTTGATACAAGTACAGGCCCAGAATATACCAAGGAGACATCTCTTTGGAATAGGTTGCTCACAACCGATGGATCAGATTATAAAATGCCTGAAGAACCTTTAGGAGAATTAATGGTTTTTAAAGTTTATCAGCAAGCAAGTATGGCACTGATATTACGTACAGAAAAACCTGCACGCTTAGAAGATGTGGTGACAGCACCATAATAGTCACGCTTTGTTAGCGAAAGGTATATATTTTTAGCTTTTAACTTTAACTCGAAAGGAAGCGAGTATTATAAAGTAGTCTTATGGAGGAGGCCTATGAATAAAAGCAGAACTCATTATTGGCTGGCATTAAAATTAATACCCCGTTTAGCTATTTATAAAAAATTAGCGCTTGTTGACTCCTATGGTCTAACTGAGCTTTTTTCCTCTCCTATAACATCTTTATTATCTACAACCCATAAGCTGACATCTAAACAATTAGCCGCCTTCAATCAGCCTGACTGGTCTCGTATTGATGAAATCATTCAGAATAGTATTTGTTGTAATAGTGAAATTATCACTTTTGATGACCCTTTATATCCTAGTTTATTGAAACAAATTTATGATCCACCTCTTGTTATCTTTATTCAAGGTAATAAGCAATTATTAAATCAGAATCAATTAGCACTTGTTGGTAGTCGTTCCGCGAGTATAAATGGTCGAGAAACAGCATTTAGCTTAGCTCAACAATTATCAGAAGTTGGGTTAGTTATTACCAGTGGTTTAGCTTTAGGTATAGATGCAGCTGCGCATAAAGGAGCACTCACATCTACTGCAAGTACTATTGCGGTTGTCGCAACAGGGTTAGATAAGGTTTATCCCGCCAGACATAGAGCGCTAGCACAACAGATAATATCAAATAATGGTGCAATTATTAGTGAGTTTTTACCGGGCACTTTGCCAAAAGCAGGACATTTTCCGAAACGAAATCGTATTATTAGCGGTCTAAGTATAGGAGTGCTAGTTGTTGAGGCGGCTTTACAAAGTGGTTCTTTAATTACGGCACGCTTTGCATTAGAGCAAAATAGAGATGTTTTCTCAATTCCTAGTGCAATAAATAACCCCCAAGCTAAAGGGTGTCACTGGTTAATTAAACAAGGAGCTAAACTAGTTGAGGATCTTGCCGATATAATAAATGAGTTAACATTTTTAAATAAACCAAACTCACATATAGCAGAATTTGAAAAGACACAAGGTATTGTAAATAAAAGAATTGATCAAAAAGAACAAAATAATAACTTGTGCGTTGATGAATTGTTGGCTAGTGTGGGATTTGAAGTTACTCCTGTAGATAAGGTAGTTTCCCGAAGTAAACTACCCATTGAGGAAGTGTTAACTCGGTTAACACTATTAGAACTTAGTGGTCATGTTGCTGCGGTACCGGGTGGTTATCTTAGATTGTAGTATTTATCATAGATAAAGGGGTTAGTTATGTTTGATATCTTAATGTATCTTTTTGAAAATTATATCCATAGTGAAGCTGAAGTTATGGTTGATCACGATATTTTAACAGATGAACTGACACGTGCAGGTTTTCATCAGGATGAAATATATAAAGCACTTAATTGGTTAGAAAAGCTTGCTGCATTACAAGATAGTGACGCTTATCCTTATTTAACTCGAGTAGGGAATAAGTCTTTTCGTATCTATACCGAAGATGAAATGCAATTGCTTGATACTGACTGTCGCGGTTTTATTTTATTTTTAGAACAAGTTAATGTCCTTGATTTCACTACACGTGAAATGGTTATCGATAGGGTAATGGAACTTGATACAACTCACTTCTCTATGGATGACTTAAAGTGGGTTGTTCTCATGGTATTATTTAATATGCCAGGCCAAGAAAATGCCTATTCACAAATGGAAGATCTTATTTTTGATGAGCAAGAAGGCCCTTCTCATTAAGAGAGTTTATTAAATAATAGTTTTTTTCAATGGAGTTGTGGCATAATATGTCACAACTTTACTTGTAGTATCTCGCTTAATTGAACTAACTATAGCTTATTTTATGTCGACTCAATCCAATAAAAAGCAATCTACCTTAGACAAAGAAAATCCTTTATTTTCTCGCCACGAACATGCGCTTGAAAAAGCCTATGAGGTTTGTCCAGATTGCGGTTCTGAGTTAACAATGAAACGGGGCAAAGCGGGAGCATTTTTTAGTTGTTCTAATTACCCCAACTGTGAATATACACGCTCGGTGATTGAACAAGAGCGAGTTCAAGACACGGTTTTACCTAACAGCGAATGTCCTCTTTGTGGCCATCCTTTAGCGGTAAAACAAGGGCGTTTCGGTATGTTTATTGGATGTACCAATTATCCTCAATGCCATCATATTGAAGATGAACAGCATCATGAAGAGGTAGGTGTTGCCTGTCCATCGTGTAAAGAGAAAGGTAAATCGGGTGAGTTGCAAGAAAAAACTAACCGTTTTGGTAAGACATTCTATTCTTGTAACCAATACCCTAAATGTAAATATGTTTTAAATTATAAACCTATAGAACAAACTTGCCCGCAGTGTCAGTGGCCTGTTTTAATAAAGCGAACTATGGCTGGTGGTGAGGTAATAAGTTGCCCACAAAAAAAATGCAGCTATAAGAGCAAACTGTAATACTTTTAATATTAACCATACAGATTATTTTTAACCCTTAAGAGAAAAAAACTATGACTTCACCATTTGTTGCTATTTTGATGGGATCAGATTCTGACCTTCCTGTAATGCAAGCTACTATTGATATCCTAAAGCAATTTGATATAAATCACGAAGTTCGTGTGCGTTCAGCTCACAGAACTCCTGATGCAGCAAAAGCTTATGTTAAAGATGCTGAAGAAAGAGGCTGTAAAGTTTTCATTTGTGCAGCAGGTTTAGCTGCTCATTTAGCTGGTGCTGTTGCAGGCATGACTACACGCCCAGTTATTGGCGTTCCTGTTGATAACGGCCCATTACAAGGTCATGATGCTTTGTTATCAACCGTGATGATGCCTGGTGGCATTCCTGTTGCAACCGTTGCAATTGGTAAAGCAGGCGCTAAAAACGCAGGTTATTTAGCGGCACAAATTTTAGGTGTTGCTGATCAAAATATGGCTGATAAAGTTTCAGCTGAACGTAAAGCTAATGCTGTTGCTTTACTTGCAAAAGATGAAGCAATGCAAGCTAAATTAGGTTAATTTTTTGTATTGCACAGTGTTGAGTTAGGAGTACTTATTTACTTTTCTAAATAAGTACTCTCTTTACATTGAGCAGTACATTAAGAATATTATAAAGATATACGCTAATTAAATAGTGAGCTTATGAGTAATACCTCAACAATTGAACATGCTGCTGAGGTATTTAACCAAGGCGGTATTCTTGCATATCCTACTGAGGCTGTTTTTGGTCTAGGTTGTGATCCTGATAATGATAAAGCAGTAAATAATCTTTTATTTTTAAAAAAGCGTAGCGTTGATAAAGGCTTGATTTTACTTGCGGCTAATTATACACAGCTATTACCTTATCTTGATGACAATGCAATCAATCAAGCACAACGTATAAGTATTTTATCTCGTTGGCCAGCCCCACTAACACAAGTTCTTCCTGCAAATAGTGATATATCTCCCTTACTTTGTGGAGCTTTTGATTCTATTGCTGTTCGTATTACCAACCATCCTGATGTTATTGCTCTTTGTAACTTAACGAATAAACCTATTGTATCAACCAGTGCAAATCTATCAGGCCAACCACCAGCAACTACTTGGAAGCAGGTTAATATTCAGCTTGGCAATGAAGTAGATTTCGTTATCAGAACTGACACATTAGGGCTGTTAAAACCGACAAGTATTATTGATGGTTTAACAGGTCGCATTATTCGTCAATAAAAACTCTTCTGTGACAAATATCAATAAAAACACCTTTGGCAGCAAAGGATTACTTAAAGTTCCCTGTAAAGTTTGATCAAAATCAATAAAAAAATCATTCTGCAAAAATTAGCTAAAAAACCTTGCGCTAAATCAAACTTTTTAATAACAATAGTTCTATTATATCCACAAATTATTAAGGGATATAAAAAATGAAAAAATCTATATTAGCAATCGCGTTACTTTCAAGTCTTTCTACTGCTGCACTAGCTAACCAAGCGGGTGATATTTTGGTTCGCGGTGGTGTAACTATGGTTTCTCCAGATAGCAGTAAAGCAGCTGTATTATTAGATAATGCTGACTCTGGTTTAAAAGTGTCTGTTGACGATAATGCTCAAATTGGCTTAAATTTTGTTTACTTTATTGACCAAAACTGGGCAATTGAATTATTAGCCGCTACTCCTTTTGATCATGACATAAAATTACATGCTGGTGCAGCTACAACAACTCTAGCAGACACTAAACACTTACCACCAACATTAAGTGCATTATATTATTTCGATACAAGCTCTTCGATTAAGCCTTATGTTGGTTTAGGAATTAATTACACAGTTTTCTTTGATGATAGCTTCACAGGTACATATTCAGATGCAGGTTTCAGTGATCTAAAATTAGATAATTCTTTTGGTTATGCTTTACAAGTTGGTGCTGACTATGATCTTGGTGATAACTGGTCGGTAAATGTTTCAGCTCGTTATATTGATATTTCAACTGATGCCTCTTTTAAAGCTGGTAATGGAACTGTGCAGGGTAAGGCAAGCGTAGATATTGACCCAATGGTTTACTCAGTAATGCTTGGTTATACTTTTTAATTTGAGCAGAATTGTTTGAGTTAATAGATAACTTATAAAAGTAATAAAATAAAAAGCAGTAACTTATTCAAAAGAGTTACTGCTTTTTTGTGTTTTTAAATATGATTTCGGGTAGGCTGTAGTTAAATTCCAATATAGAAAATAGAACAATGGACAAATACTGCGTTTTTGGTAACCCAATAAAACATTCTCGCTCACCTTTTATTCACCAATCTTTTGCTAAAAAAACAGATCAAACTCTCGAATATGATACTTACCTTGCTGAAATTGATGGTTTTTCTAAGGCTGTGTATAGCTTTATTGATAAGGGAGGTAAGGGAGCCAATGTCACAGTACCATTTAAAGAAGAAGCGCTAGCATTATCCGATCAACTTTCAGAACGTGCTCAACTAGCAGGTGCAGTGAATACCTTAACGTTTAAAAACGGTAAAATTTATGGTGACAATACTGATGGAGAAGGCTTAGTACAAGACCTTTTACGTCACAGTGTAGGCATAGCAAATAGCAAAATTTTATTATTGGGAGCAGGTGGCGCAGCAAGAGGGGTTATTTTACCGATACTCGCACAAAACCCTGAAAGTATTACAATAGCAAATAGAACAATAAGTAAAGCAGAAAAACTCATCGAACAATTCAATAATGATAAATTAAGTGCTTGCAGTTTTGAGCAAACAATTGCAAAAGAATATGATGTTATTATTAATGCAACCTCAGCAAGTCTATCAGGTAATTTACCTGCAATATCTGCATCGATAATAAGTAATAGTACCGTTTGTTATGATATGGTCTACGGAAAATCAATGACACCGTTCTTAATTTGGGCAAAAAATGAAGGCGCAGATAAAGTTATTGATGGCTTAGGCATGCTAGTTGGGCAGGCGGCTGAAAGCTTTGATATTTGGCGAGGAATAAAGCCAGCGGTTGAACCCGTACTGAAATCATTAAGAGCATCATTAGATACGGAGTAGATTAATATGAATCAGGCAATTCTTTTTAATGATGATCTAGCGTTTGATCAACAACAGGATGCTTGGCGGTTTACTGCCTTGTTATCAGGACAACGAATTACTATTTACATTCATTCACTAGAATTAAAGTTGCTAGGTAAAATTGATAGCTGTACAAAATATGATTTAGAAGAAATTGTTGAACTCTGGCTTGAAAAAAATGAGCCAGAGAACGATATGATTCATATTAATATACGATAAACATTTTAGCTGTCATTTAGGTAATCGTTTTTTAATTCAACATAGTTGATCGCAGACTGTTTAAGAAAAGCTGATTCACTTTCTTTCAAAGGGCGAACTTTCTTTATGGGATTGCCAACGTATAAATAGCCACTTTCTAATACCTTGTTAGGTGGAACTAAAGAACCAGCGCCAATAAATACATCATCCTCAACTACAGCACCATCCATAATAATGGCACCCATGCCTACAAGAATACGATTACCTAATGTACAACCATGCAACATACATTTATGCCCAATAGTGACATCTGCACCAATATGTAAAGGATTACCATTTGGGTTGTTTTCACTTCTACGGGTAACATGAAGAACGGTGCCATCTTGTACATTAGTCCGAGCACCAATAGTCATTTTGTTTACATCACCGCGAGCAGCAACTAAAGGCCAGATACTAACATCATCAGCTAGGATGATATCACCAAGAATAACAGCAGACTGATCTATATAGATGTTTGCTCCCAAAGTAGGGAATATTCCTTGGTATGAGCGTAGATTATTAACAGATTTATTGTTTGACATAGAAGTACCTGATAAATGTATATGGTTGATGTCTTTAATACAGTTAAAAATAGCATAAAATAAAGAATAATAAGTAAATAATTTAAATTGAATGAATTTAGTACAGAGAGAACTATTAAAAGATATTTACATTCAAACAACAGCGAAATGAAAAATTAATAGCTTAAACATCAATAAAGGCGGGCAATGTATGAATGTTAAGCAGATAAAAATAAAAAAGCATTTTTTTTAAAATAAGTGTTGACCTGAAGTGAAAAATGACTAAAATGCGCAACCAGTTCCAAGGGGCAACCCAAAGAGCTGTTTTGATAAGTTAACTTCTTACTTTTATCGTAAATTAAGCTAACTTAATGTTTTAAAGTTTGAGTTTTAATAGTTTGTAAAAACTTTTAAAA
>OJGT01000111.1_pt1 | contig 16862 bp, 12 predicted proteins | sample 1595031 | NCBI WGS metagenome assembly OJGT01 (sample SAMN05416857, study PRJEB24817) | seawater metagenome | isolation source: Sea water | place: Canada:Atlantic | collected 2013-11 | reverse complement strand
TACGAGATTCCTCTACGTCTCGTGGGCTCGGAGATGTGTATAAGAGACAGGGGTGAAATAAATGTGATCAATCAAGCATGTGGTAATGGTTGGCGAAAAGTATTTAATGTGTATGCTAAATTACTTTATTCTTTAGATAACAATCACTTTAGTTTTACCTCCTGTGCCCCTACTTGGCAAACATATCGTGATAAAAATTTATTACAATTGAAAAGTCATACCGCACTCTTATTTAGTGAGCCTACACTAGATAAAAACGATGACGTTCTACATATCATTTGCGGTAAAGGACATGCTAAATCACTTATCAATAATGGAAAGCTTATCAGCAACCTCGTTTGGCTTGATGAAGAGTTTGCCGTTGATCGTGAAAATAAGTTGGTAGTTTGCCCATATTTTGATTATCGACAGCTGAGTAATAGCAAAATAGAACGTTTAGCTGATTTATTATTAAGCTTTAAAACGCACTGTTGAAAAAAACATCACTTTATTTCAAAGATTAGATATTGTTCATGCCAGTCTTGCTGTATAATACGCGACCTTATTATTTTGAGTCTTTATGTTAATTTTTGAGCTATTGGCCTTACGGTTAAGAGTGTCAGTATCCGTTAGCAGTAAAATATTCAATGGTTTTAGCAAAATTTAGGAATACCCTTTGATCACTACATCGAACATTACAATGCAATTTGGCGCTGAGCCGTTATTTGAAAATATTTCTGCCAAATTTGGCAACGGTCATCGTTATGGTTTGATCGGTGCAAATGGCTGCGGAAAGTCTACATTTATGAAGATACTCAGTGGTGAGTTGACTCCAAGCTCAGGCAATGTATCGGTAAGTACTGGCAACAAAGTTAGTACGTTAGGTCAAGATCAATTTGCCTTTGAAGAGTTCAACGTAATTGATACCGTGATCATGGGTGATATGGCTTTATGGAACGTAAAGCAAGAGCGTGATGCTATTTATGCTCAAGCTGAAATGAGTGAAGCTGATGGCATGCGTGCTGGTGAGCTAGAAAGCGAATTTGCTGAAATGGATGGTTATACAGCAGAAAGCAGAGCAGGTGAAATTTTATTAGAAGCAGGTATTGAAGAATCTTTTCATTACGGTTCAATGCAACAAGTTGCACCAGGTTGGAAACTCCGTGTGTTACTTGCTCAAGCATTATTTGCTAATCCAGATATTTTATTACTTGATGAGCCAACCAACAACTTGGATATTCATACTATCAGTTGGTTAGAAGGTGAATTAAATAAGCGTAAATGCACCATGATTATCATTTCTCATGATAGACACTTTTTAAATTCTGTTTGTACTCACATGGCAGATATTGACTACGGTGAATTACGTATTTACCCAGGTAATTATGAATTTTTCTTAGAACAGTCTGCGTTATTACGTGAGCAGTTATTATCTGGTAATGCCAAAAAAGCAGAAGAAATTGCAGAACTTCAAGACTTTGTTAATCGCTTTGGTGCAAATGCTTCAAAAGCAAAACAAGCGAGTTCACGTGCTAAGAAAATGGATAAAATCAAATTAGATGATGTTAAGTCATCAAGTCGTATTACACCTAAAATTGCTTTTGCTCCAGGTAAAAAAATGCACCGTCAAGCGTTAGAGCTTGAAAACCTAACGCACGGCTTTGAAGAAGGCACGTTGTTTTCTCAAGGTGATTTATTATTAGAAGCGGGTGCAAAATTAGCTATCATCGGTGAAAACGGCGTAGGTAAAACAACTTTATTACGCTGCTTAATGGGTGAGTTAGAACACAACGAAGGCGTTGTTAAATGGTCTGAAAATGCTTCACTTGGTTATTGTCCACAAGACAGTAGCTCATATTTTAATAACGACTTAACCCTAATGGACTGGATGTCTCAGTGGCGTAGACCTTGTCATAACGATTTAAGTGTTCGTGGTATGCTAGGTCGTTTATTATTTACCGATGACGATGCAAATAAAAAAGCACGAAACTGCTCAGGTGGAGAGAAGAACCGCCTATTATTTGGTAAGTTGATGATGGCAGATATTAATGTTCTTATTATGGACGAACCGACTAACCATATGGATATTGAAGCAATTGATGCGTTAAATAATGCTTTGAAAGACTTTGAGGGTACGTTAATTTTCGTTAGCCATGACAGAGAGTTTGTCTCAAGTTTAGCTACGCGAATTATTGATATTAAAGATCAGCGATTGGTTAATTTCCATGGCTCTTTAGATGAATACCTTGATAGCCAAATTAGTACGAAACAAGTTGCTTAACTTTATCATTATCAAAATATAATCTTGCTATGAAAATACCAAAACGGATTCAACCACTTGTAGACGACGGATTAGTTGACGAAGTTATTAGTCAACTAATGAGTGGCAAAGAAGCCACTGTTTTTATGGTGCGCTGTGGCGATGAAATACGCTGCGCTAAAGTGTACAAAGAAGCTAATAAGCGTAGCTTTAAAAAAGCAGCTCAATATCAAGAAGGTAGAAAAAGCCGTAATAGTCGGCGCGCTAGAGCGATGGAAAAAGGCTCTAAATATGGACGTAATCAGCAAGAAGAAGCATGGCAAAATGCTGAGGTAGATGCACTTTATACTTTAGCTGAAGCTGGGGTTAGGGTGCCTCATCCTTTTGGTTGCTTTGAAGGCGTGCTTCTTATGGAACTAATCACTGATGAAGCGGGAGATGTAGCACCGCGATTAAATGATGTAGTGATGCCAAAAGAGCAAGCTATAGAAGATCATGCCATAGTCATGGGCTATATTGTGCGTATGTTGTGTGCGGGTGTTGTTCATGGAGATTTGTCAGAATTCAATGTATTAGTTGATGAGTATGGTCCAGTAATTATTGATTTACCTCAAGCTGTTGACGCATCAGCAAATAATAATGCAAAAGTGATGTTAGGGCGTGATGTTGAAAATATTACGAACTATTATGGACAATTTGCCCCTGAGTTACTCAAAAGTAAATATGCTCAAGAAATGTGGGCATTATATGAAAGTGGCGAATTATCACCAGAAACTGAATTGACCGGTTTGTTTAAGGAAAGTACAGTTTCAGCTAATGTTGATAACGTGATAGAAGAAATAAAAGCTGCTTTTTTAGAAGAACAAGACCGTCTGGATCGTATCGCCTTTGCCAATGAAATAGATGAGTAAATAGTTTAACTAATCAATAAACGTGATAATTACCCTATGGCGAATCAGCAATGATTCGCCATTTTTTTTGTTTTAATTTAAGAAAAGTAACATGCTTATTTTGAGATTTATGTCGTAATTCTTACATTATCCTTTATTTTATTCTCTTTTTCTTAAAAATTTAGAATTATTCACTATTTTACTGGTTGTGCACTTTTTTCATGGATTTTGCCGCAATTTTTCGCAATACTACTAAGCGTTTTAGTTATTTTGTTGTTATTAATGATCAATTTTTAGCGACTATCTATTCAAAAAATGTGGGGGTTAAATGCCTGTAAGTGATACCAATAATACATCTGCACCATTGAGTGCTTTTGCATTACGACAGCTAATTCGTTCAGGAAGCTTTACCAGTAATACATCTGGATTTGCTCAAGGTTGTGTGCAAGGAAATATTGTGATTTTGCCTAAAGACTGGGCAAATGATTTTTTACAGTTTTGTCAATTTAATCCAAAACCTTGTCCGCTAGTTGGTATGTCGACGAATGCGGGAGATTTTTTACTACCTGAGCTTGGTCAAGATATTGATATCCGTTCTGATGTGCCCGGTTACCGTCTGTTTGAAGATGGCATATTAAAAGAAGAACTAGCAGATATTAAACACCTTTGGCGTGACGATTTAGTTACGTTTGTTCTAGGTTGTTCTTTTTCTTTTGAAGAAGCACTGATTGCTGATGGACTAGAAATTCGAAATATAAGCGAAAACAAAAATGTGCCTATGTATCGAACCAATATAGCTTGTAAAATAGCAGGTCGTTTTAGTGGTGAAACCGTGGTAAGCATGCGACCTATGTTGGCAAAAGATGCAATACGAGCGGTACAAATTTGTAGTCGTTTTCCTTCGGTGCACGGTGCTCCAATACATTTAGGCGATCCATCGCTAATTGGTATTGAAGATATTAATATGCCCGATTATGGAGATGCGGTAACAATTAATGCTAATGAAATACCTGTTTTTTGGGCTTGCGGAGTAACACCTCAACTTGCGTTAGAGAAAACCAAACCACCATTTTGTATCACCCATAGTCCGGGTAAAATGCTAGTTACTGATATTGTCAACTCAACACTAGCAGTGCTGTAAAGCTATTAACATTAGGAATAAAGATGAAATTAAATTGTGATTTAGGTGAAAGCTTCGGCAGTTGGCCCATGGGTTTAGATGAGCAAGTTATGCCGCATATAGATCAAGCTAATATTGCTTGTGGTTTTCATGCTGGTGATCCCTTAGTGATGCAAAAAACCCTTAAATTAGCGAAAACGCATGGTGTTACTGTAGGTGCTCATCCTGGGTATCCAGATCTAGTTGGCTTTGGTCGTCGAACAATGAAATGTTCAAGTGATGAAATTATTGCATTAATGACGTATCAAATTGCTGCAATTGATGGTGTTGCAAAATCACTAGGGCTTGAGCTTGACTATGTTAAACCTCATGGTGCTTTATATAACGATATGATGGCTAATCAAAGTGTACGTGAAGCAATCTTGAGCGCATTATCGAGTTATCACAAGCCACTTAAACTAATGCTACAAGCCACTCCCCAAATTGAGCAACATAGAGCTGAAGCAATTCCTTTTAATATTGAAATATTAAGTGAAGCATTTGCTGATAGATGCTACGCCGATGATGGCAAATTACTCGCTCGTACTAAAGCGGGTGCAGTTCATAACAGAGAGAAAATGCTTGCACAGGTAAAGCAGCTAAAAGAACAGGGATCTGTTACCACCGTTAGTGGTCATATTTTACAGTTAAATGCAGATAGTCTTTGTGTACATGGTGATAATATTGAAGGTGTTCAAGCAATTGAAGCAATAAGGGAGCTAATAGGTTAATGGCTCAACGTCTTAATATTCATATCGCAGGTGAAAATGCGCTAATTATTTATTTTAGTGATCAAAGTAATGAGCTAGTTAACGCGAATATTTCATCTAAAGTTCAGCAAGCAGAGCTGCTGATTAGACAAGCGATGGAAAAAGAGCTTTCACAAAATATTATTGATTTAGTGCCTTCTTATGCTTCATTAATGGTGATGTTTAATATGATGGTTACCGATCATCACCATGTACGAAATAAATTACGAGAATTATTACAACATATTGACCATGAATTGACGTCGCACACAAGCTCAAACGATACCAATATAGTCGAGCTGCCTGTTTATTATAGTGATGAATCAGGTCCAGATTTATCTGTTATTGCACAACGTGCTCAATTAACTACCGAGCAAGTAATCGAAATACACCAAGCACAGGAATACCGTGTTTACGCAATAGGATTTGCACCAGGTTTTGCCTATTTAGGTGAAGTAGATGAGCGAATAGCTGCGCCAAGGTTAAGTACTCCACGCATGAAAGTTCCTAAAGGTGCTGTTGCCATTGCTGATAGACAAACCGCTATCTACCCAAGTGTTTCGCCAGGAGGTTGGAACCTTATAGGCCTTTGTCCTATTAACATGTTCGATGCAAAAGCAACTCCTACAATGCCTGTTAATGTGGGTGATAGAGTGAAATTTAAAGCTATTTGTAAAGATGAATTTATCGCTTTAGGTGGCGTATTAGAGGTGAATTATGAGTAAGTCATCTTCACAAAAAGGTTTTATAGTTGAGCAAGCAGGTTTATTAAGTCTTATACAAGATGCTGGTCGCTTCGGTGCTTTTAATATTGGTTTAACTAATGGTGGCCCAATTGATTTACTTGCCTTTCAATGGGCAAATCGCCTTTGTCGTAACACGTTAAATGCCACTACAATTGAAATTAGTGTTGGAGGTTTATCGATTACAGCACAAGTTGATTCTACCATTGCTATTACAGGCGCTAATATGCCATTAACCATCAATGGCGAAGCAAAATCGCTATGGCGCAGCTATCATGTGAAAGCCGGTGATGTTGTTGCGTTGGGTTTTGCCACGCAAGGTGTGCGTTGTTATTTAGCTGTTGTCGGTGGATTTAACATTACTCCCAGTTTTGGTAGTACAGCCACAGTTTGTCGCGAAGGTGTTGGTGGATTACAGGGTGAAAAGCTACAAGTAGGCGATGTGTTAGCTTGCTCGCAAAATATTGAACAATCACACTTAAATAAAAACTTATTATTAGACGATAAGTTAATACCTAACTACCGTAATGAAGTGGTGTTACACACAATACCTAGCTATCAACAACATCATTTTAGCTCACACCAGCAACGATTGTTTTTTTCTCATGAATATACGGTGAGTAAAAGCTTTGATCGCATGGGTTATCGATTAGAAGGCCAAGTAATTCAATGTGATATTGACGGTATTTTGTCCGAAGGAATTTGTCATGGAGCGGTGCAAATACCTGCTGATGGTCAGCCAATTGTTTTATTGAATGATAGGCAAACGATAGGTGGTTATCCAAAAATTGGTGCAGTTTCATCTGTTGATACCGCCAAACTAGGGCAATTAAATCAAGGGGGCAAAGTTCGCTTTGAGCCAATAAGTATGGAGCAAGCTCACAATTTATTTCACTTAAATTTGAGTCGATTTAATCGAACTGAGTTAATTGATTGCGATTAAAAGTAGCGCGAGTAAAACCGCAAAAAATAGAGAAAAATGTTAATGAATAAACAAGTTTTAGATGAACAATCGCTGAGTGAGCAAATAGAAAACATGCTTGTTGAGCGTAACTTACGTGGTATGAAAGAACTACAACCGCAGCTGCGTGCTGGGTATTGTTTACGTGCTGCTGAAGTTTTACGTGATATCAAAGGAACAGTACTTATTGGTACTGGATTTCCGGTGGTGGATACATTTGAAACTGATGGACCAGTTGGCGCATTAATTTTATATCGTGCGTTAGAAATTTTAGGCGCAACACCTGTACTTGTTTGTGGCACGCCGATGGCGACAGCATTTCAACACGATTATCGAACTTGTGTGATTAGTGTTGGTAAAAAAGACATTGGTTTATTAGAAGCACAACGAGCTTTAGCTCATTATAAACCTGAAGCTATTATTTCGATTGAACGTCCGGGTTTAGCTGAAAACGGTTGTTATCATAATATGCGTGGCGAAGATATTAGCGTACGTGCGGCTTGTTTTGACTTTTTTATGGATGAAGCTGATTGTCCAACAATTGCAATAGGCGATGGCGGCAACGAAATAGGAATGGGTAATGTGAAAGACTTCTTAACAGAGTTAGATATCATACCTGCGATAACCGAATGCGATGAATTAATTATTAGTGATGTCTCAAATTGGGGCGTGTACGGTATTTTGGCTTTTTTAAGTATTTGGTCTAAACATGATTTATTAAGTGAAACGTGCCCAGAGCAAATTTTAAAATATATTTCAAATTTAGGTAGTGTTGATGGTGTTACCCGTAAAAATGAATTAACAGAAGATAGCTTACCTGCGTCAGAAGGTATTGCCTTAATTGAAAAAATTAGAACATTAATCGGTTATTAAAAAGTAAAATTATAGGAAAATTAAAATGAATACAGTATTTTTAAATGGCGATTATATGCCTATTGAAGAAGCGAAAATATCGCCATTAGATCGCGGTTTTTTATTTGGTGATGGTATTTATGAAGTTATTCCATCTTACTTTGGAAAAATGGTCGGCTTTCAAGGCCACATAGATCGTATGAACAATGGTCTTAAAGCCATTGGTATCGAACTAAATTGGAGTGATGCACAATGGCAAGAGCTATGTGACTCGTTGAGTGAAAAAAATGGTGCAGGTCCACTAGGAATTTACTTACACGTAAGTCGTGGTGCAGATACTAAACGTTTTCATGCTTACCCTGAAAACATTGCTCCTACTGTATTTGCTATGACGTTTGAAATTGCAGTACCCAAAACGCCTGATTTAGCAACTGTTGGTAAAGGTTATGCCTTAACAAGTACTGAAGATTTACGCTGGCAGCGCTGCCAAATTAAGTCGACCTCATTACTTGGTAATGTTTTACATTTTCAGGAAGGCTATGAAGCAGGCAGTCAAGAAACGTTGTTATATAACAGTGACAATGAGTTAACAGAAGCCAGTGCCTCTAACATTTATGTTGTTAAAGATGGTGTTGTTGCTACGCCGATTCAAGATAACCAAATACTACCGGGTATAACTCGTCAGTTAATTTTAGATATCTTAGCTAAAGATGGCTCTATTAAAGTTGAAGAACGCGTAATCACACTAGATGAAGTTAATGCAGCAGATGAAATCTGGATTTCAAGTTCATCGAAAGAAATTGCTCCAGTGACTATGTTAGATGGTAAATTAGTTGGTGATGGTAAAGTAGGGCCAGTTTGGTTACAAGCTGCCACATTATATTCAGCGAACAAATTTTCTTATTAGCATTGAATATATAGTCTAATGCCTGCCAACAACTCGAAATCACTTTTCTTCGAATTGTTGGCAGGTATATCAACCTGCAAGAACTTTCGCTTATGCTAAGCAAGGTTTATTTAAACTTGATTAGTTTGAATACATTCCGTAAACATTCAAAACGCTTACCTTCAATAAAGCTTACCTGATAAAAACTAATAGTTCTTAAAAGCTATGCATAAATTTATGAATAACTGGTGTTTTTAAATAGAATTACCTACATTAATAGTATGGTGATTTATTTATATACCAGTGTAAAAATTACAACTAGCTATTACTTATTTGAGTCGTACTTTAAGCATTATAATTGTTTTAATAATCATTTATGTATTGATGAAATCAGATAATAAATAGAAACCTTTACGTTGTTTATTTTATGGTTAAGGATTTATTATGGAATCTATAGAAGTGCAAGAGTACATGAACCATTACCCTGTTACGTTTACTGCAAAAATGGCGATTGAAGAAGCTTCATTACTTTTTTTAAAAACTAAACAAACTGCAGGGCCGGTTATTGATGATTATGGAAAATTGATAGGCTTTTTATCTGAAAGTGATGTTTTGGCTAAAATGCTAGAAACAATTTATTATAATGAGCATATTGCCAATGTTGAAGATTTAATGAGCAAAGATGTTTTAACAATGAAGCCTAATTATAGTGTTATTGAGTTGGGGCAACTAATGCTTCAAGACAAGCCAAAAATTTATCCAGTTATTGATGATAACAATAAACTACTGGGCACAATTTCACGAAATGATGTATTACAGGCAATTGATAAACATTTACGCGTGAACATAAAGGCAGGCAAAAAGCACGCTGCTCATTAATTGAGAACAGTTATGATGCTAATTTTTATGGTATGTACCTAATTAGTTTGTTACTTACTCACTAAAATCTGCTTTATTGAAGTAACTTGGGTATCTGCAATATACCTGATAAAATAGACTTTATCTTTTCGTTTTCTTAATTTTGAGTGATAGAGTCTAGTTTGTTTTGTGATAATTCCCCCATTACCCCTCCTAATGTCCAAGATTTATTTGATCTTTTAACGCAAGTAAAAAAATCAGATTTTACCCGACTTAAAAAACAATTATTGAATCACAAAAAGGTGATTAGTCAGTTAACGTCGACCGATCCTGCTACTTTGTCTAAACTTCAACAACAAGCAAAGCAGCTGAGTAGAACAGCAAAATTAATTGAACAATCTATCGATGAAAAACAGTATAAGCTACAAAATATTCCCAAAATAAGCTATCCGGAAGGCTTACCCATTAGCGACAATGCACAACTCATTGCGCAGACGATTAATGATAATCAAGTGGTGATTATTGCCGGTGAAACGGGCTCAGGTAAAACGACACAGATTCCTAAAATATGTCTTGCTTTAGGACGAGGAATCGATGGATTTATTGGCCATACTCAGCCTAGAAGAATAGCCGCAAGAACTGTTGCTAATCGAATTGCCGAAGAGTTGAATACCAAACTGGGAGAGCAGATTGGTTATAAGGTTCGCTTTAATGATCAAGTAACAAATCATAGTTACATCAAATTGATGACCGACGGTATTTTATTGGCTGAAATGCAAAAAGATCGATTACTTCGTCAATATGACACTATCATAATAGATGAAGCACATGAACGTAGCTTGAATATTGATTTCATTTTAGGTTATTTGCGACAAATTTTACCTAAACGTCCCGATTTAAAAGTTATCGTTACCTCCGCTACTATTGATCCGCAGCGCTTTGCCAAGCACTTTGCTGATAAGTCTGGTAAGCCTGCACCAGTTATTGAAGTTTCAGGTAGAACTTATCCTGTTGAAATTAGATACAGACCATTAAATGAAGATTCTGAGCAAAATAGCGCAGATGACAAATTTTCATCATCTGAAGGTGCATACGAAAGTAAAGATATCATCAGTGGTATTTTAGATGCAGTTGACGAGTTATCAGACACAACGACTAGTAATCAAGGCCAAGGCGATATTCTTATTTTTCTCAATGGCGAACGAGAAATTCGAGACACAGCCGTAGCATTGAGTAAAGCTAACTTACGACACACCCAGATTCTGCCACTTTATGCTCGTTTAACCGTGAGTGAACAAAATAGAATTTTTAAGCCACATACTGGTCGTAATATAGTACTTGCAACAAACGTTGCAGAAACCTCGTTAACCGTGCCGGGAATTAAGTATGTTATTGACCCCGGTACAGCGCGCATCTCTCGTTATAGTTATCGTACCAAAGTACAGCGACTTCCTATAGAAGCTGTATCTCAAGCCAGTGCTAATCAACGTTCTGGTCGTTGTGGTCGTGTGTCATCAGGTATTTGTATACGTTTATATAGCGAAGACGATTACTTAAATAGACCTGAGTTTACCGATCCTGAAATATTACGTACTAATTTAGCAACGGTTATTTTACAAATGCTCGCATTAGATTTAGGTGAGATTGGCAATTTCCCTTTTGTTGAGCCGCCAGATAATAGAAATATTAATGATGGTGTAAAACTACTGGAAGAATTAGCTGCAGTTGATAATACTTTTAATCGAAATCATAACCATACTAAGTTAACCAAGTCAGGTCGGTTGTTATCTAAGTTTGCTATTGATCCTCGTTTAGCCAAAATGGTGTTAACAGCGATAGATTTAGGCTGTGTTGAACAAGTGTTGATTATTGTGAGCGCCTTAAGTATTCAAGACCCTCGAGAGAGACCTCATGAAAAACAACAAGCGGCAGATGAAAAGCATAATCGTTTTAAAGATAAACAATCAGACTTTATTAGCCTTTTAAATTTATGGCAGTATGTTAGTGGGCAACAAAAGAATTTATCGCAAAATCATTTTAGAAAATTGTGCCAACGAGAGTTCTTATCCTACATACGTATACGTGAATGGCAGGATATTTTTAGCCAGCTTAAATTAACGTTAAAAGAGCAAAAAGTTTCACTTACTTCCGTTGATTATCAATTTTCTATAGCAGAAGCTTCTGATAATAATCAGAAAAAACAAGAAACAACTATTCCTTCAAGTTTGATTTCTGTGCATCAGGCATTGCTTTCTGGCTTATTAAGTCACTTAGGTCAACAAGATGAAAATAGAGAGTTTAAAGGAGCTCGTGGTAGTAAGTTTTTTGTATTTCCGGGATCTGCACTGTCGAAAAAACCGCCGAAGTGGTTAATGTCAGCAGAGCTTGTTGAAACTAGCCGTTTATTTGCACGAATGAATGCCCGTATTGATCCTCTTTGGATAGAGCCTTTAGCTGAGCATTTATTAAAGCGCAGTTATAGTGAACCTCACTGGGAGAAAAAACAGGGGGCTGTAATGGCCTTTGAGCAAGTGAGTCTTTATGGTTTAAGTATTGTTACTAAACGTAAAGTTAACTTCAATAAAATTGAACCGCATACTTGTAGAGAGCTGTTTATTCGTGAAGCACTTGTTAATGGTGATTGTTTTATTAAAGAAAAATTTCTGTCAAAAAACCAAGAACTAGTTGCAAGTATTGAAGCATTAGAGCAAAAAGCTCGTCGTAAAGACTTCCTTATTGATGAACAACAACTTGTGGATTTTTATGTAGATAAACTTCCAGAAACAGTCATTTGTCAGCGTAGCTTTCTTGCATGGTGGAAAAAATCAAAGCAGAAAAATGATCAGTTACTTAATTTTACTAAAGAATTCTTACTTAACGAATCTTCTAATGAATTATCAGCTAAAGAGTACCCTGATACTTGGCAGCAAGATAACTTAACTTTGCCATTAGCGTATCACTTTAGTCCCGGTGATGTAGATGATGGTATTAGCGTTATTATTCCTATTAGCATGTTAAATCAATGCCAGAATGAAGGCTTTGATTGGTTAATTCCTGCTCTTCGCTATGATTTAGTTGTAGCGCTTATTAAGGCGTTACCAAAAGCATTGCGTCGTAATTTTGTTCCTGCGCCTAACTATGCACAAGCTTGTTTAGAGAATATGAATGAAGGGCAAGGAAGCCTTGTGGATGCCTTAGCAAAGCAGCTTCTAAGAATGACCGGTGTTAGGTTACCAGAAGATGCTTGGCAAAATGTTGAGCTTCCATTGCACTTAACGATGAACTTTCAAATAGTGAATGAAAAAGGGCAATTATTAAAACAAGGACGAGATCTTAACCTATTAAAGTCTGACTTACAGGGCAAAGTAAAAGCTTCTATTAAGCAAGTTGCAGAGAAGGGTATTGAAAAAAGTAAATTAACCCAATGGAATTTTGGAAGTTTAGCGCCAAGTTATGAGAAAAAGGTCGCAAATATAACCATTAAAGCTTTCCCTGCCTTAGTTGATCATAATGCTACTGTTGCTATCGAATTATTTGAGCAGGAAGAACATGCTGAACAAGCGATGCTCACAGGCATCAGCCGATTAATCTTATTAAACATTCCGTCACCGTTAAAGTATTTACAAGAAAAGCTGCCTAATAAGGCTAAGCTAGGCTTATATTTTAACCCTTTTGGTTCAATTGCTGATTTATTACAAGATTGCATTCATGGAGCATGTGTTTATTTGGTTAAGCATTATTTACTACTCAATAAACTGGCACATATTCCTCGTACAGAACATGATTTTGTTTTAATCAAAGATTATGTTCGAGCAGAAATCTCAGATTCAGTGTTAAGTGCTGCAATTAAAGTAGAACAAGCATTAAGTTTACGTCATGATGTTGCGAAAAAATTGAAGGGGAGTGTACCTCTTAACGTGATTCAATCGCATGGTGATATAAAGCAACAAAGTGAACTTTTAGTTTTTAAAGGCTTTGTAAGTGCTTCAGGTATTGAAAAGTTAGATGACATTATTCGCTACTTAAAGGGGATATTACGTCGCTTAGAAAAGTTACCAATAGATCCCAACCAAGACAGACTAAAACTAATTGAAGTAGATAAAGCTGTTGATAAATACAAGAGTGTTTTATCAGTACAGCGTAAAGATAAACCGATAGCGCAAGATATTTTAGAAACCAAATGGATGATAGAAGAATTGCGAATTTCACTGTTTGCTCAAAATTTAGGTACATCAAAACCTATATCATTGAAACGGATTATTAATCACTTAAAAAGTTTTTCATAGATATTTGACACAAAGTGCTAAGCTACGTATAAATAACGACACTGTTTTTGATTTTATAATGTGAAAGCACTTATCCTATAATAATTGTAGGCAAATGATTAAATTTTATTGGAGTCTAAATTATGAATTTTGATGATAAACGTGATTTTTATCGCATGATGTTAAATAGTGAAGTCATGGTTACAATTATTGATGATGAAACCAATAGCCAAATAACAGCAACTTGTCGAGACCTAAGTGCTACTGGGATGGCTATTGAGTTGGAACATCCGCTAGCTATATCTACACACGTGAAAATTAAAATTGATTCTGCATCAGATCTTGTGCCAGCATTGGATATACGAGGTAAAGTTGTACGTGTTGGAGAAGAATGTGAAGGGTGTTATTTAGTTGGCATCGCAATAGAAGAACTAGATTAAAATATTGACTGATGGTAGATAACAAATATCAAAAAATTGATACCCGTTATCTACACTTTTCTTATTAACTTAAATGGCTTTTAGTGATAGTTAATGCTTTAAGAGTATTGGATGCACCTACCGTTTCCATTAAATCACCATGAGTGACGATTACTTTATCTCCGGCTTTTAATTTAGCCTTTTTACATACTGCTTTTAATATGTCGTTATCTAAGCTTACATTGGTACTTTGCTTAGAATCAAAAGCTACTGGATAAACACCACGATAAATAGCCGTTTTATTCAATGTTCTTGCATGGCGAGATAAAGAATATATAGGTAAGCCAGAAGTAATACGTGACATTATTTTACTGGTTTGCCCTGATTCAGTTAATGCGATAATTGCTTGTACACCCTCTAAATGATTAGCTGCGTACATAGCTGATATAGCAATGGTTTCAGAAACCTCACTGAAGGTTAAATCCATTCTGTGATTTGAAATATTAACTGAGCGGTGTTTTTCTGCACCAACACAAACGTCAGCCATTGCTGTAACTGTCTCAACCGGATATTTACCAGCTGCAGTTTCAGCACTTAGCATTACAGCATCAGTACCATCTAATACGGCGTTCGCTACATCCATAACTTCGGCGCGCGTAGGCATAGGCTGTTCTATCATAGTCTCCATCATTTGTGTTGCGGTAATTACAACGCGGTTTAGCTGACGTGAACGGGCAATAATATGTTTTTGTTTACCTACCAGTTCAGCGTCGCCAATTTCAACTCCTAAATCACCACGTGCAACCATGACAACATCTGATGCTAAAATTATTTCATCGAGAACTTTGTCATCATTTACTGCTTCTGCACGCTCAATTTTAGAGACCAAACGGGTGTCACAACCTGCTTCTTGAGCTAGAAGTCGAGCTTCACGCATGTCCGCTGCATCTCGAGGAAAAGAAACAGCAAGAAAATCAACTTTGATTTTAGCGGCAAGCTTTATATCTTCTTTATCTTTAGCGGTAAGTGCAGGAGCTGTTAATCCTCCGCCTTGGCGATTAATGCCTTTATTATTAGATAATGGTCCACCTACAGTTACCTCAGTAAAAACTGAAGTGTTAGAAGTAGATAATACTTTTAATTGAACACGGCCGTCATCAAGTAAAAGAATGTCACCTGTATTAACATCTTGAACTAATTTTTTATAATCAATTCCAACTTTTTCTTGGCAACCTAAACCTTTTCCTAACTCTGCATCTAGTTCAAATTTATCACCAATTGCTAACTTAATAGGGCCGTCTTTGAATGTTGAAATACGAATTTTAGGTCCTTGTAAATCACCTAGAATACCAACATAAATACCTAACTCTTTAGCTACTTCACGAACATTATTTGCTCTGTCTATATGATCTTGCGGAACACCATGAGAAAAATTTAATCTCACTACATTTACGCCAGCAGCAAGTACTGATTTTAATTTTGCTCTTTCATCAGTTGCCGGTCCAAGGGTGGCAACAATTTTCGTTCTTCTAGGCATGTTAATCCTTATATTTTTTAAATGCTGTTAACTTTATTTTCGTATTATTTATGGAAATGATTACGCAACTCTTTGCTTTAATTTTGCTTTAATTTTGCTTTAATAGCTTGTATGAATTGGCAGATATATCTTCTAGATAATAATTATATTTCGTTGGCTTTTATTTATACCACTTACACATTACATTAATATGTCACTAAATTTTTACATTATCGGAAACAGTAACTCTATACAGCATTAGACACTGTAGAAATAGATAAATTAACGGAAGCTTACTTTTTAAGTAAATATATTAGCAAAATAAGTGTTTAATCGAGTGTCTTGGTTCCAACTCTGTAAGGCTGACAAGAATCACTTTAAACTTACCTTGTTTAATTTTGATATTACTAATTCAACGTATAAGAATATTAACATAAGGTGAAGTATTCGCTAAGCATTCAATAGCAATCATTTAATTAATTCAAGCAATCGAATTCTTAAGCAGAACATAATACAATAATAATTAATTTTAAAGCTTTTTGCTTGTTATTGTAGCAAAGAGGTTCTATTACTTTATGTTAATCTAGTTTGGCGTGTTGGCAGTAATCAAAATTTGGTATATAGCTTTATAATCAGATTGTTGATAGCCCCGTTTTTCTTAGTGCTAATGTTAAAAAGGTTAAAGATTGTATGAGTGACTTAGATTGTCAGCCTACGAGTGAAATTATTATATTTGGTGCTTTAGGTGATTTATCACGCCGTAAGTTGTTACCTGCCTTATATCAATTAGAAGTGCGCGGGCATATCAATAAGGGAAGTCGTATTGTTTGCGTTGCCCGCCCAGAACATAGCCATGAAGAGTTTAAATCTATTGTATTAGATAATCTTAAGTACTTTGTTGAAGAACCATTAGATAAAGATATTTTAGCTTGTTTTACTGCACGATTAACTTATATTGCGCTCGATATAAAAGCTTCCTCTGATTATAAAAAGTTATCTAATAGCTTATTAGAAAGTGAGATTACACGTATATTTTACTTTTCTACTCCACCAGATATTTATGGTGATATATGTGATGGTCTTAATTATGCAGAGCTTATTTCTGACAAGGACCGTGTTGTTATAGAAAAGCCTATTGGGGATTGCCTAGCGTCATCAAAAGTAATTAATGATCAAGTAGCGCGTTATTTTAATGAAAATCAGATTTACCGAATTGATCATTATTTAGGTAAAGAAACAGTGCTAAATCTTCTTGTTCTTCGTTTTGCTAATTCCCTGTCTCTTATACACATCTCCGAGCCCACGAGACGTAGAGGAATCTCGTA
>OJGT01000110.1_pt1 | contig 17057 bp, 15 predicted proteins | sample 1595031 | NCBI WGS metagenome assembly OJGT01 (sample SAMN05416857, study PRJEB24817) | seawater metagenome | isolation source: Sea water | place: Canada:Atlantic | collected 2013-11 | reverse complement strand
CACCACGTGGTACGCCACAAATCGAAGTAACTTTCGATATTGATGCTGATGGTATCTTACACGTTACTGCTAAAGACAAAAATACAGGTAAAGAGCAAAAAATTACCATTAAAGCCTCTTCTGGTTTATCAGATGAAGAAGTAGAGCAAATGGTAAATGATGCTGAAGCTAATGCTGATGCAGATGCTAAATTTGAAGAGCTAGTTGCTGCACGTAACCAAGGCGATGGCATGGTTCACGCAACACGTAAGCAAATCGAAGAAGCTGGCGAAGACTTACCAAGCGATGAGAAAGAGAAGATTGAAGCTGCATTAACCGAGCTTGAAGAAGCAATTAAAGGTGATGATAAAGAAGCAATCGATGCTAAAACTCAAGCGTTAATGGAAGCTTCTGCTAAGTTAATGGAAATTGCTCAAGCTAAACAACAAGCTCAAGGCGCGCCAGAAGGTGCTGAACAAGCTACTGATGCCGGTGCAGCACCAGCAGATGATGTTGTAGATGCAGAGTTTGAAGAAGTTAAAGACGACAAATAGTCCGTCAATAAGCTTGTCGCTAGTTAGCTCCATTATGGCGTTGATTGTGCTCACGTAGTAAACTACGCTCCGCGCATTCGCCTTGTAATGGTACTACCTAGCTTAAAGCTTAATTAACTCCATCTAACTTTATAAGTTAGATAGCAAAGCGTCGATAGGTATCGGCGCTTTTTGTGTGTTAAGTAATAGCAAAAATTTATTGTTATTTGGTGCTGATTTTCTTGATTTTTTATCAAGAACTTTCAGAATAATGAAGAAAATTAGTCTCAATCAACTTGAAGTAAAGAAACATATTTATGTCAAAACGTGATTATTATGAAACTCTTGGTGTGTCAAAAAGCGCCGAAGAGAAAGAAATTAAAAAAGCTTATAAAAAATTAGCGATGAAGTATCACCCTGATCGTACTCAAGGTGACAAGGAAAAAGAAGAAACCTTCAAGCAAATTAAAGAAGCTTATGAAGTATTAAAAGACGATCAAAAACGCGCGGCTTATGATCAATACGGCCATGCTGCTTTTGAACAAGGTGGTCACGGTGGTGGTCATCATGGACATGGCGACTTTGGTGATGCATTTGGTGATATCTTTGGCGATATTTTTGGTGGCGGCCGTGGTCGCGGTGGACGTCAATCACGTGCACAACGTGGGTCAGACTTACGTTATAACGTCGAGTTAAACTTAGAAGATGCCGTTAAAGGTAAAAGCTTAGAAATTAAAGTACCTACTTATGTTAGTTGTGAGCCTTGTGACGGTTCAGGTGCTAAAAAGGGCACAAGTGCTAAAACTTGTAGTACATGTCATGGACATGGCCAAGTACAAATGCGCCAAGGTTTATTTGCTGTGCAGCAAACTTGCCCTACTTGTAGTGGTAAAGGAAAGGTTATTGCTAGCCCTTGTCCTTCATGTCGTGGCCAAGGCCGTGTTGAAAAAACTAAAACGTTATCTGTTAAAATTCCAGCAGGTGTTGATACTGGCGATAGAATTCGTTTATCAGGTGAAGGTGAAGCTGGCGAACATGGTGCACCAGCAGGTGATTTATACGTACAAGTGAATGTACGTGATCATGATATATTTGTTCGTGATGAAAACCATTTGTATTGTGAAGTGCCAATCAGTTTTGTTACTGCAGCGTTAGGTGGTGAGATAGAAGTACCAACCTTAGGTGGTAAAGTTAAGCTTAAAGTACCAAAAGAAACGCAAACGGGTAAAATGTTCCGCTTACGTGGCAAGGGTGTTAAATCTGTACGTAGTTCTAGTACTGGTGATTTAATGTGTAAAGTTGTACTTGAAACCCCAATTAACTTATCTGGTGATCAAGCTGATTTATTACGTCAATTAGAAGAGAAAATGGGTAAAAGTAGCAAGAAGCATAGCCCGAAAGAAACAGGCTTTTTTGATGGCGTGAAAAAGTTCTTTGATGATCTAAAAAGCTAATAAGTAACTATTGCTTAATGCTTTAATAAAATAGCCACAAAATATTATTTATTGTGGCTATTTTTTTGTCTGAAAATTAACACTTACGTTTTATAGAGCGTAAGAAATAAGTCAGTAAAAGTAGTAATACTATTGCGCCTGAGAAACTACCACCGTGACTGACTTCAACCACCTCTATGTAAGGCTCGTCATAGTCAGCACTTTCTAGAGGTAAAGCGTAAAGAGAATTAGTGTCATTTGAGCTAAAGCTAGCCGCAATATCACTATAACCCTCTTGGTATAAATCTATCAGTATGTCGTAGTGATCAGTGGCGTAACCAGATAAAAAAGTGGTTATCACTTCATACTCATCTGCGTCTGTATCTCCTTCTATAAGAAAGTTATCTGTGGTGTAATAATGTGTCCACGGACCTCCATTTTTACTGATGTAAAGTAATGCGTAGACGTTCGCAAGTTGGCTTGGTATATAGCTGTAAATATCAGCATCAAAACTAACGCTAAAGGTTTGATAAAAGCCATCACTATCATCATCATGTTGTAAAAATGAACTTGCTCCGTAAATGCTAAAATCAGCAGTGCTATCATGATTTTTACTTTTTGCTGGCCCTTTTAATAAAGCTTGCTTGTTGTTATTAAGCATTTCAATTCTAGTTTTATTTGTTGCTTTACCAAGGTGTTGATCAACAATTGATGTGAGCTTATTTTCTTTAGCGATAGCTATTTTAGTTTCATGCGTTAGGTTTTTAGATAAGTCTCCAAATGAAATACTGGTAACTTTTTCTACACTAGCGTAGCTATTAACTGTCATTATTGTTAACAGTAATATGCTGGTAATTCCCTTATAGATATAATTTATGCTCATCACTTTATCCTATTTAACTTTGCTGGTTGTTGAGGCCATTAAAACGTAATTAATATGAATACAAGCTGAACACTCTGTTATTAAATGTTATTTTATAAATGTTCAGCGAATGTTCAGTTGCTAAGCGGTACTATTTTAAATAAGCTATTGCCATTAAGATCAGTACTTGGGACAAATATGAAATTTGTTTTATCATTAGTTATTACGTTGTTAATTATTTTTACGAATTTATTTTCTATGCAAGCCGTTGCACAAGGAAGCTATTTGGCATCCACAAATGTGGTAAAGGTTAATCAACAAAGTCGTAAACAACAGCCTCGCATTAAAAATGCTAATCAAGCAGCGCAAGTTGCTCAAAGTCGTTTTGGTGGAAAAGTACTTAAAGTACAAGCAAAAAAGTCAGGTTATCAGGTGAAGCTGATTAAACAAGATGGTCATATCATCTCTATTTTTGTTGATGCCAAATCTGGCCGAATTAGTGGACGATAAAAACAATGCGTTTATTGCTTATTGAAGATGATATTGCACTACAGAAAAACTTAAACCTACATTTGACAGCCGCAAACTATTTAGTTGATGTAGCAAGTGATGGTGAAACGGGTTTGTTTCAAGGGCTAGAATATCCATACGACGCAGCCGTTATTGATATTGGCTTACCAATTATTGATGGCATTAGCGTAATCAAATCACTACGTGAAAAAAATAAAACCTTTCCTATATTAGTACTTACTGCACGTAATAGCTGGCAAGACAAAGTAGCTGGTTTAGATGCAGGTGCTGATGATTACTTAACTAAACCTTTTCACGCTGAAGAATTACTTGCTCGGTTAAATGCGCTAATTCGTAGGTCGGTAGGGCAGGCAAGTCCATTAATCAAAAATGGACCATTAACAATCAACACTAAAAGCTTACAGGTTGAAGTAAATAGCAACGCAGTTAAGTTGAGTAGTTCTGAGTATAAGTTGCTTGAATATATGATGCTGCACCTTGATGAGGTTACGTCAAAAGCAAAACTGACTGAGCATATTTATGATCAAGATTTTGATCTTGATTCAAATGTGATTGAAGTATTCATCCGTCGTTTACGTAAAAAGTTAGATCCTAATAGTGAATACGGCTTTATTGAAACGCTTCGTGGTCACGGTTATAAATTAAAGCGCATGGTCACTAATGAATAAAGTTGTGGGTGTACTTCCCCTATTGCAGATGAACTCATTAAAATTTCGAGTTCTTTTTAGTACCTTATTAATGACTATTATAATGTTACCGGTTATTGGGTTAACGTTAAGTGAAGCTTTTGAACGTCAGTTAAAAACAGCAATGGAAAGTGAACTTATTGCTTATAGTTATTCAATATTGACCGTTGCCGAAGTTGATAACAACCAGTTGTTAATGCCTGAATATTTATTAGAAAACCAGTTTAATGTAAGCCAGTCAGGCTTGTATGCGCTGATAAATTCATTACCTAAAAAAAACACCATTACTGAGAAACTGTGGCAGTCACAATCATTACTCACTTTACCGTTAGAACAATTATCAAGTAACAAAATCCCTAAACCTAAAATAGGAGAAAATGCATTTACTTCTATAACTCTTTCTGGAAGTAAGCACTTACTTTATAGTTTTAGTGTTAGTTTTTCTGATAACGCACAGCCATTTCCGGTCACTTTACACTTGATTAAAGATCAAAAATATTTTTTGCTAGCGCTTAGTGATTTTTCAAAGCAATTATGGAGCTGGCTTTTGGCTTTAATGGTTATTTTTATTGTGCTGCAAGTTGCTTGGCTCTTATGGACGTTGAAACCTTTAAAAGTACTAACCTGTGAACTAGCAGACATCGAGCAGGGAAAGAAAAAAGAATTAGATGCCAATTATCCACTTGAGTTACAACAAGTCACTTCTCAGCTGAATACCTTACTATTAACGGAGCAGAATCAACGTAAGCGTTATCGTAATGCGTTATCTGACTTAGCCCATAGTTTAAAAAACCCTTTAGCGGTGATGCAAAGTGAAGGAAGCTTATCTCAAGATTCACAGCAACAAATTTCTGTCATTAATAATATTATCGAACACCAATTAAAAAGAGCGCAAAGTGCGGGGGAATCGTCATGGCATTTAGGGGTGGCAGTTAAGCCATTATTAGAAAAACTTACAGTCACGCTCGCAAAGGTTTATCAGGATAAGCAATTACACATTGAAAATCATGTTGATGATGACGTGCTGTTTAAAGGCGATGAAGCTGATTTAATGGAAATACTCGGCAACCTTGCTGATAATGCCTGTAAAGCCGCAAAAAGTAACATTATGATTACGGTGAAGGAGAATCATAAATTACTGACTATCACTGTAGAAGATGACGGCGTAGGTATAAAATTATCCCAACAAAATGCAATTTTAAGCCGGGGAACAAGAGCCGATACATATCATGCAGGACATGGGATTGGCTTGGCTATTGTGAGAGATTTGGTAAGTAGTTATCAAGGTGAGTTGTCTATTACTACTTCGGCGTCACTTGGTGGTGCAGGTTTTACTCTCACTTTTCCTTCTTAATAATTTCAATTGTTACCTGCTGATATTCAGCTTGTGTTCAGTTTGCTATTGATATCCTTATAACAAGTTAATGGTTATAAGGACTATCTTAATGAAAAACATTCTATTTTATCTAAGCTTAATGATCAGTACGTTTGTTAGCTTTTCTACACTAGCTGAACAAGACTCTGAATACTTTACTGACGCAGAGTTAGCACAAATGCTAGCACCTATTGCGCTGTACCCTGATAGTTTATTAACGCATATTCTTATAGCTTCTACATATCCTATTGAAGTTATAGAAGCTCAGCGTTGGGTGAATAAAAATGATGAGTTAAATACTAAGCAAAAACGTAAGGCTATAGAAGATTTTGATTGGGATGCTAGCGTTAAAGCGTTGATTCCCTTTAAGCGAATCCTTAGTCGTTTAAGTGAAGACTTAAGTTGGACACAAGCGCTTGGAGATGCTTTTTTACAAGATGAATCACGATTATTATTAAGTATCCAAACATTAAGAAAACAAGCTAAGTTAGCGGGTAGTCTTAAAAAAATGGATAATATGGATGTTCGTTATGAAGATAATAATATTGTAATTTTACCTAAAGAAAAAGAAGTAGTTTATGTGCCTTATTATGATTCACGTATGGTTTATGGTTCGTGGTTTTGGGCAGGTTACCCACCGGTTTATTGGCATTCACCAAGACATGTACGTGTTAGTCATTACCGTCCTTTTTATTGGAATACAGGCGTTCACATTACATTCAATTACTTTTTTAGTGCATTTCATTGGCACAATCGTCATGTCGTTGTTGTTGCCCCACATCGCAGTCATTATCGCAAGTACTCGCAACGCCCGCGTCGTTTAATATCTCATGGTGGTTATGCTAAGCGCTGGAGCCATAAACCTTCTCATCGCAGAGGCGTTGCTTATAGAACTAAACGCACAAGTGAAAAATATTATAGTAAACGAGTGAATTCGCATCGTTCTTATAAGAAGTCAGCTGAGCGTCATAGCCAGGTTAAACAGCGTTTACATTATGATAATTATGCATTGAATAAAGTAAGGCGTCATGAAAAGCAGGCAGAAAATAAAAGGGTGAGATATGATAAAATGCAGTCAGGCGCTTTTGTTAAAAAGCATGGGTTAAATCATAAACCTCAAAGTGCTAAAACACATACAAATAAACAGAAGCCTATTGTAAAAAATCAGCAGTTAAGAAAAGAAAGAGTAAATAAGTCTCACTCAGCACCAATGAGAAAGGAGTACAAACAAAGCCATCGAGTTAATAAGCCTTCTCATCAGAAAAGGGCATCAACTCAAAGGCAGCATTCGGCTACTTCAAAAGAAAGAAAGTAGAGGAAATGATATTAATCTTGTTGAAAGTCAGGCAAAACACCGCTGCGGCTGTGTTCAAACACTAATGAAGTTTCTACCGTTGTTACTTCATCTCGAGATGTGATTTTTTTAAACACAAATTGACGTAAATGTTCGCTGTCTTGCACTGACATATGAATGTAATAATCATAACTACCACCCATATGATATAGGTTTAATATCTCAGGAAATTTTAATAGTTCATCTCGAAATTTATTTACAATTTCTTCAGAATAAGGTTTTAATCGAATTGCAGCAATTGCTTCGATATTACCGCCAATAGTATTGAGATTAACATCAATAAAGGCGCCTTTAATAACTCCATTATGCTTAAGTCGCTTAACTCGCTCTAAGCAAGTTGATGGAGCAATTCCTATTTTAGCAGCTAACTCTTTATTAGTGATATCAGCATCGTTATACAAAAGGGTTAGAATACGTAGGTCTATACTGTCTAGTTTTTTCATGAATTGCCTATAATAATTACTGCTATACTTATTCGAATACTACACCTTTTTAACCTAGGTAGACTAGTGATAAAATGATTTTTTTGTATTTATTTCGTATTAAGTTATCATTGTCCGAATTAAGTGCTGAATAATTTCTGTTTCGAAAGTATTGATTGCGACATATTATGTCTGGTAAGATTTATTTAATACTACTGTATGTATGAACAAAGAATAATATAAAAGGAAAAATATGGCTACAACAACAATAGATACATTTTTAAAGAAAGAGTCGGCAAGTGGAATTATTTTAATGTTTGCTGCTGTGCTTGCAATGATTATCGCCAATTCACCTTGGGTTAGTTGGTACAATTTATTACTTGATGTGCCGGTAGTTGTTGCCGTTGGAAGCTTTGAAATAGCTAAACCATTATTATTATGGATAAATGATGGTTTGATGGCGCTGTTTTTCTTTTTAGTTGGTTTAGAATTAAAACGCGAGTTTTTAGAAGGGGATTTATCAAAGCCTGGGCAAATAACTTTACCTGCTATTGGTGCTATTGGCGGCATGGCAATGCCAGCAATGATTTATGTTGCTTTTAATTATGATAATCCAGGGGCATTGAATGGCTGGGCTATTCCAACGGCAACAGATATTGCTTTTGCCTTAGGTGTTTTAGCAATTATAGGTTCGAAAGTACCTTTACAATTAAAAGTATTTTTAACGTCATTAGCTATTTTTGATGATTTGGGAGCAATTATAATTATTGCTTTATTTTATACAGAACAGCTATCAGTACTATCACTTATTGTTGCTGGAAGTATGATATCCATTCTTTTTGTACTTAATCGATTGAATATTACCAGTACATCTCCTTATTTATTTATTGGGATAGTTTTATGGATTGCTGTTTTAAAGTCAGGCGTACATGCTACGTTAGCGGGTGTAGTACTTGCCTTTTTCATTCCCATAAAAGGTAAAGGTGAGGACCCCTCACCACTTAAATCGTTGGAAGAAAACTTGCATTCTACAGTGGCTTTTATCGTGCTACCTATTTTTGCTTTTGCCAATGCTGGTATTAGTTTGGTTGATGTTGGCCTTGCTCAAGTGGTATCACCAGTACCTGTAGGCATTATCTTAGGTTTGTTAATTGGTAAACAATTAGGTGTGTTTGGTTTCTGTTTTATTGCAATAAAATTAGGTTTTGCTAAGTTGCCAGAGAACGTTAATTGGACATTATTATATGGAGTCGCATTATTGTGTGGTGTTGGTTTCACGATGAGTTTATTTATAGGCTCTTTAGCATTTGAGCAATTGTCTGATGTTCCTTTATACAACGATAGATTAGGGATTGTTATAGGATCATTGATTTCAGGAGTTTTAGGTTATTTAGTTATTAATTACTCTGTTAAGCAGGCTCGTTAACGACTTTATATAAATATGTCATGGTGTCTTTTTTTCTAGTAGTCGCTAGATGAAGTAGACACCATTTTTCGTTACAATAGCGAAAATTTTAATCGTTGTATTTTTAAGTATGCATTATAAGTATCAAGATCTAATCCAATTGTTTAATGACACTTTTTTTGGTGCGTTTAATACGCGTTTAATTAAAGGTGGTGATGAGCCACTTTATGTACCCGCTAAAAAATTATCGTTAAATAGAGAAAAAGAAAACAGTATATTTGAAGATACATCGTTAACCAACGAGCCACGTGCCTATCATCAGGTAATATTTGCTCGGGGTTATTATGCTAGTGCTTTTCATGAAATAGCTCATTGGTGTCAGGCAGGAGAGAAAAGACGTTTATTAGAAGATTTTGGTTATTGGTACATACCTGATGGACGCAATGAGAAACAACAGAAAAAGTTTGAACAAGTTGAAATTATTCCACAAGCAATTGAATGGGCGTTTAATGTGGCCGCCCAACGAAAATTTCATGTGTCTTCTGATAACTTAAATGGTTTTCAAGCAGACACTGATGATTTTCAAAAGAAAGTATTTCAGCAAGTACAAGCATTTCTAACTGATGGCTTCCCTGTTAGAGCTAAACAGTTTATTGAGGTATTGGCAAAGTTTTATAATACGCCATTACCCTTGACGATTGAAAATTTTTATAAAATTAAAGAAGAGAAAGTATGTTTAAGTTAGGCTTAATTATCAATCCTGTTGCAGGTGTTGGTGGTAGTGTTGCTTTGAAAGGTAGTGATGGCATGGCTATGCAAGCAATCGCATTAGGTGCTGAACCAAAAGCTAATGCTCGTGCTAAATTTGCATTAGCAGTTTTACAACCTTATCAGGATGATATTACGGTTTATACGGTAAATCATGCAATGGGTGAAGACGCAGCAAAGGCGTTAGGCTTTGAAGTTAACGTGGTTCATAAAGCTGAAAATGAAATAACACAAGCAGAAGATACAGAGCAAGCCGTAACAGCCTTACTTGCTGAGCAAGTTGATATTATTCTTTTTGCTGGTGGCGATGGCACAGCTCGAAATATAGCTAAAGTAGTTACAGAACACGCACTGGATGGAAAGCGAGAGCAAACGCCTGTTTTAGGTATTCCAGCAGGGTGTAAAATTCATTCTGGTGTTTATGCTATTACGCCAATAGCAGCAGGACGTGTTGTTGAGTTAATGGTTACTAAACAGTTGGTGACATTAACAACAGGCGATATTATGGATATTGATGAGTCTTTATTCCGTGAAGGTGTTGTTAAAGCCAAAAGATTTGGCGAGGTACAGATCCCGAGTGAACTAAGATATGTACAAGCAACTAAATCAGGTGGTAAAGAATCTGACGAGTTAGTATTACATGATATAAGCGAAGATGTTATTGACAAAATGAATGAAGCTGAAGATAGCTTATTTGTTATAGGCTCAGGTTCTACAACCGCCTTTTTAATGTCTGAGTTAAATATAGATAACACATTGCTTGGTGTTGATTTGGTACAAGATCACGATTTAGTTGCTAATGATGTTACTGAAGGGCAGCTTTGGAATAAATTAAATGAAGCTCATGAAAGTAATAAATGTGTCCATTTAATTATTACTTTAATTGGTGGGCAAGGGCACTTATTTGGTCGTGGTAATCAACAGTTAAGCCCTCGTATTATTCGCGCTATTATCGAGCAAGATGGTGGTAAAGAAAATATCACTATTATTGCCACTAAATCTAAATTAACGGCTCTTGAAAATAGACCGTTAGTCTGCGATACCGGTGATGCTGCACTAGATCAAACGTTATCTGGTTTTATGCCTGTTACAACAGGTTATAGAGATCAGGTCTTATATCCAGTCGCTAGCCCTAAATAAGTTAATTAGCATTTACAAGATTATGAAATGTGATTGTAAGAGAATAAGACAGTCATAGTAGATAAAATTTTAATAGAGAATATCATGACAAAAAATTTACAAACAGTTGCTGAGGTGTATCAGCATTTAGATAGCTTATTCGACAAAGATGTTGATAGCGATACATTATTTGCTAGCGGTTATTTAAGAGGGTTATTTTCATCCGCAGTTTCAGACTTCTCTGATGAAAAACAAGCAATTTCAGCCGACATCATTCAAACAGTAAGTGATAAGCTGGCGAGTGCAAAAACAGAACTTACCCCACAAGATAATGCCATCGTGCAGAATTTCTGGGTGGTGTTACAACAAGAAATGTTAAATTAGAGACAATGTAATCAGTAAAAACACGGTATATTTAACTGTTGTTATTAGCATTATTTCTAATAACAACAGTTTACAATAATGTTAAAAGTGTCTCTTATCCTTTTTATTTTCTCTGTTGTTCCTCTTCCATATAACATTAATTAGCTCCTAAAGTAGAGGGTATTACTGCAATATATTCTATTTGTTTTTCTTAAAGTTTTCGTCTGACGATATCACGAATAACAAAGCGATTTGGGCTCAAATTAAATAACATTTCGTTATCTACAGGATATGGCGTACCGCATAAGTCAGCTGCTAGAATATCTGCAGCAAGTGGTGCCGAACACAGTCCTCGAGCCCCAAATCCCATCATAATGTATAGGTTTTCAAGAACTGGAGCGGCTTGACTATATTTCCAATTTTTATCTTTTGCTAAATGAGGGTATGTTTCGATATGCTTATTTATATCTGGCATTGGGCCTACCATTGGCATGTGATCTGGCGTCATACAGCGTAATCTGGCTTTACTGGTTGAGATATCAGTTTCGCTCCAATTTATATCTTGTGCTAAATCCGGCAAACAATTTTTGAGCATAGCTAAATTAAACTGATCATCCTCATGTGTTGCAACAGTGCTCTTACTATCTTTTTTAAATGTTGCACCAATACAGTGTATATCTTGGTGTTGAGAGCTATTGCTAGTGGGGGTCAAATAGCCTTTGTGACAAATAACAGTAGAAAGCGGATTAATAACCGTGTTTGTTTTCATTGAGGTAACTTGCCCTTGAACTGAACTAAAAGGCAATTGATTAATAAAATCAGTATCAATAATTTCAGCACCACCACAAACAACCAAAACACTTGCGTCAAAATCACCTTGATTAGTAAGCAGTCGCCAATGAATTTTTTCTTTTTGTGAAGCGCTATCAACAGGATGCACTTGTTCAATTTTGTTAACTAATACATTTGTGTTGATTTTCAACCTACCAGTGGCTTTAGCGGCTGCAATCATTTGCTTTACGAGTGATTGAGGAGCGATCCAACCGGCATTTGGCATGAATAAAGCACTATATTTTAAGTTAATATTTGCAATGTCACTTGCTTGTTTAGCATCTACTTTATGAATAAGTTCTTTAGGCCATGAAGCCAGTTCAGTAAATTTATCTTGGCGTTTTTTAATACCTTCTTTATAAGCTACTTCCAACAAACCGCACCAATCGTGATGAAAGTTAAATCCTTGTTTATCAACATCAGTGTAAAGTGCTTTAGCACGCCAAAATGCTTGCTGATAGAATAAACTAATGTCGTCTTTAGTTTGATGTAATAAAGGATATAATGCCCCAATAGCATTACTTGATGCGCCTTGAGCTAACGCAGTATCTTTACAAAATAAAGATACTTTTATACCTTGCTTGGTAAGTGTATAAGCGGCGCATGCAGAAGCGATACCTCCACCGATAATGCTCACATGTTGAGGCTTAACAATATGGGGTCTTAATTGGTAGCCTTTATTGGTTTGTGGGTTTTGTTGAAAAATGCCTGTTAAGATCTGTTCTCTGTCACCCTTGTACGTTTTTTTCTCTGTGCGAAAGCCAACTCTTTGTATCTGCCTTTTAACAAAACCTGCAACGGTAAATGTGGCAATACTTGCTTGAATTTTTGATAAACGACCTATCTGATTGAAAAGCTCCTCGCTCCACATCTCTGGGTTTTTAGCAGGAGAAAAACCGTCCAAATACCATGCATCGATTAAGCCTTTTTTGTTGGCTCTTATTTTTGATAAGCCTTGTGCTGCATCATCAATAATGACTTTAAGCGTTACGCTATCATTCAAAAAGTTTGCATTTATTTCTTCTATTTTTTCATTATTTTCAAGGTCTGGGTATTGAGCTAATAATAAGTCTGAAAAAATAGATAATTGCGGCAGTGACTTTAATGATTGCGCTAATTGCGTTTTAGATAAAGGGTATTTTTCTACGCTAATAAAATGTAGCTTTCCTATATTTTTGTTGGGAAAGCTAGTTATTAATTTTTGGTATGATTGTAAAGTGAGTAAAAAATTGAGGCCAGTACCAAAACCTGTTTCCGCAATAACAAAACTGTCATCAGATTGAGGTAACCTTTCGTTAATATTATTTCCATGAATAAAAATATCTTCACTTTGCTGATAGCCAGATTCACTATCAAAATATATGTCATTAAATTTTTCTGAGTAAGGTGTTCCATCACGTTGAAAACTCAATCTTGGTTTTTCATTCATAGGTTTAGTTAATAATTGATTAGCGCTGATTATGATATTTTACGGTAATTATTGATTGAGAACAGTGATATTAAATACTTTTTTAATTATTAGCGTAGATATTTTTTTATTAAAAATATAGTATAGCGTACAAGTGTACGCTGATTTACTAGGCTGTTAACTAGTAATACCAGTTTGGGGACTAAGTTAAGTATAATGATATGTCCGATTTTTGAAATTTTCTTATTATAATAATGGTTATTTAAATGAAACGTGTAGTGATCACCGGTATCGGTATAGTCTCAAGCATTGGTAATAATGCTGAAGAAGTTTTAGCTTCATTAAAATCAGGTAAATCAGGTATTTCATACTCAGAAAGCTTTGCTGAGCAAGGTTTGAAAAGTAATGTTTGGGGTAAGCCTGATCTAGATATTAAAGATCATATAGATCGTAAAGCCTTACGTTTTATGGGTGATGCAGCAGGTTATGCTTATATCTCTATGGAACAAGCTATCAGTGATGCAAAATTAACTGAAGAACAAATCTCAAATGTTCGTACTGGTATTGTTGCTGGTTCTGGTGGTGCATCTTCTGCGAATATTGTTTCTTCTACAGACACGCTTCGTAGCCGTGGCATTCGTCGTGTAGGCCCTTATGCAGTGCCTAAAACAATGAGTAGCACTGTTTCAGCATGTTTAGCCACTCCTTTTAAAATTAAAGGTGTTAACTATTCTATTAGTTCAGCTTGTGCAACTAGTGCTCATTGTATTGGTAATGCAATGGAGCTTATTCAACTAGGCAAACAAGATATTGTTTTTGCTGGTGGCGGTGAAGAAGTTGATTGGTCATTAGCCATGATGTTTGATGGCATGGGTGCATTATCTGCGGGTCGAAATGATACGCCTGAGCTTGCTTCTCGTACCTACGATGCAGACCGTGATGGTTTTGTTATTTCTGGCGGCGGCGGTATGGTTGTTGTTGAAGAACTAGAACATGCGCTTGCACGTGGTGCACACATTTATGCTGAAATAGTTGGCTATGGTGCAACATCAGATGGCTATGATATGGTAGCACCAAGTGGCGAAGGCGCAGTACGTTGTATGCAACAAGCGATGCAAGGTGTAGAGGGCGAAGTTGATTATTTAAATACTCACGGCACGTCTACTCCGGTAGGTGATGTTAAAGAACTTGGCGCTATCCAAGAATTGTTCGGTGAAAAATCACCTGCAATCAGTGCGACTAAAGCGATGACTGGCCATGCATTAGGTGCTGCTGGTGTTCATGAAGCAATTTACTCAATTCTAATGATGGAAAATGATTTTGTTGCACCATCAATTAATGTTGAAAATTTAGATGAGCAAGCACAAGGTTTAGATATTGTTACTGAAAAACGTGATGCAGAGCTTAATTTAGTTATGTCAAATAGCTTTGGTTTTGGCGGCACGAACGCTACATTGGTAATGCAGAAGTATAAAGATTAGTAACCTATTACTAATCATAGCTTTTAATTATTATTAGCTACTTTTTTAAATTGAGCCATGTAAGGTAAATTATCCTACATGGCTTTTTTATGATCAGTAAACTGCGTATAATATGCAACACTTAAAATCATCAATTCTTTCAAGTAGAAAATGAAAATACTTTTCGATGAAAATATGCCTTATGCAAAGGAGTTTTTTAATAATTTTGCAGGTAGTGATACACAATTAATTCCTTTTTCTGGCAGAGATTTATCCCCAGAGCAAGTTGTTGATGCAGATGTGTTATTAGTACGTTCAATTACTCAAGTTAATAAAACCTTATTAAATGAAAATCAAAAGCTAACTTTTGTGGGTACTGCGACAATTGGCACAGATCATGTCGATCAAGCTTATCTTTCTGATCGTAATGTCGCTTTTCATTCAGCTCCAGGCTGTAATGCGGTTTCTGTTGCTGAATATGTACTTAGTGCATTAGTTATTTTAGCAGAGCGTTACTTACTTAATTTAACTGAATTCACCGTAGGGATTGTTGGCGGTGGTAATACAGGTACTCGCTTAAGCGAAAAACTATCAGCATTAGGTATTCAGTATAAAATTTGTGATCCCTTACTTGCTGACAATATTAACGATTCAAGAGACTTTTATTCATTAGATGAAGTACTTGAATGTGATGTTATTTCCTTGCATGTGCCTAAGGTTATTGGTGGGGAATATCCAACCTATCATTTACTTGATGAAATGCGGTTGAGTAATTTAAGGGAAGATCAGATATTAATTAGTGCTTGTCGCGGTGAGGTTATTGATAATCATGCTTTGTTAGCGTTAAAAAATTCAGGTCATGGATTAAAACTTGTATTAGATGTTTGGGAAGGTGAACCCAATGTATTAATGCCATTGATTGAGCATACTGAAATAGCGACGGCTCATATCGCTGGTTATAGCTTAGAAGGAAAAGCCCGTGGCACAGAAATGCTATATCAGGCATTATGTCAGCATATGAATATTGAACCTATTTGCCAGTTAAATACACTTTTACCTGCGGCAAATATTTCAGCTTTAGAATTAAATCAAGAATTTAATGAAATAGTACTAAACCAGTTAGTAAAAATGGTTTACGATGTCAGGCGTGACGATGCTATATTTCGTCAACAGTTATCAAGTCAAGGTTTCGATGCTCTTAGGAAAAACTACCCAACTCGCAGGGAATTTTCAGCAGTGCAAGTGATTTTGCCATTTAATGCCGATAGCGATGTGCCACATCGCTTAGGTTTTAGTAACGCTTAAATTATAAGTGAATACTACCCAATTTAAACAAATGTAAAGAGAGAGGATCATGGCACAAAAATTTGATGTATGCATACTTGGCGCAACAGGGCTAGTTGGCAAAACCATTATGGAAATCTTAGAAGAAAGAGATTTCCCAATTAATAAACTATACCCATTAGCAAGTGCTCGCTCTGCTGGTGAATTTATTGAATTTAATGGCGAAAGCATTGAAGTGCTTGATGCAGACAACTTTGATTGGAGCCAAGCACAAATTGGTTTCTTCTCTGCTGGCGGTGCTACTTCAGCAAAATTTGCACCTATTGCAGGTGATGCCGGCTGTATCGTTATAGATAATACTTCTGAATTTCGTTATGACGACGATATTCCATTAGTTGTACCTGAAGTTAACCCACAAGCATTAGGTGAATATCGTAACCGTAATATTATTGCTAACCCTAACTGTTCAACTATTCAAATGATGGTTGCTTTAAAACCTATTTATGATGCTGTAGGCATTAGCCGTGTTAACGTTAGTACTTATCAATCAGTTTCTGGTGGTGGTAAAGCAGCAATGGATGAATTAGCTAAGCAAACGGCTGATTTATTAAGTGGAAAGCCAGTTGAAACTAAAAACTTTTCACGCCAAATAGCGTTTAATGTTATTCCTCAAATTGATGTGTTTCTTGAAAATGGCTATACCAAAGAAGAAATGAAAATGGTTTGGGAAACAAAGAAAATATTATGTGATGATAATGTTTTAGTAAACCCTACAGCGGTTCGTGTACCAGTATTTTTTGGTCATGGTGAAGCATTACATATTGAAACTAACTCGCCTATTTCAGCAGAAGAAGTTAAAGACTTACTCGCGCAATCTCCGGGTTTAATCGTTGCTCAAAATGATGAAGATTTCCCAACGCAAATTGGTGAAGCAAGTGGCAAGGATGAGACCTTTGTTGGTCGTATACGTGAAGATATAAGCCATAATTGCGGCATAAATATGTGGATAGTTGCCGATAACGTACGTAAAGGTGCGGCAACAAACAGTGTTCAAATTGCTGAGTTGTTAATTAAAGATCACTTAAGCTAATTAGTAAAATTAGTTAATTTCAGATAGCTAACAAATTTTAAAACTCGCCGTTAACATGAATATTTATGTTAACGGCGAGTTTTTTTGTTTTATTTCTCAAAAGACTGTCTCTTATACACATCTCCGAGCCCACGAGACGTAGAGGAATCTCGTA
>OJGT01000109.1_pt1 | contig 17208 bp, 15 predicted proteins | sample 1595031 | NCBI WGS metagenome assembly OJGT01 (sample SAMN05416857, study PRJEB24817) | seawater metagenome | isolation source: Sea water | place: Canada:Atlantic | collected 2013-11 | reverse complement strand
GAGATTCCTCTACGTCTCGTGGGCTCGGAGATGTGTATAAGAGACAGATGTATGGATGATGGACTCCACTGAAATCGATATTGAATTGGTTTCTCCTACTAACCGCCAAGCTAAAATCTCAAGAGCGACTTTATATGTTATTCGGGACGCTTTTTCTCGCTCTATTTGTGGAATCTACTTAGCTTATGGAAAAGCCTCGTGGAAAGAAGCCAGGCTAGCATTATTTCATGCTATACGAAAAAAAGTTGAATTTGCAAAAGAGTATGGTCTCGATCTTACCGATGATGCATGGGCTGAATATGGTATGCCTAGAGTTTTGTTAGTGGATAATGAGGAATTTCAAAACAAGATAAGTGCTTCAGTAGGTAAAGATTTAGGACTAGAAGTTTGCTACTCAAGAGCATACAGAGGTGATGATAAAGGCTTGTCTGAGTCATCATTTAATATGATTCATGCAATGGCTAAAAATGAAAAAATACCGGGATTTAGATATAAAAATTTGATTGGTAGAAATAGACATTTACCAATGAAAACTGCTTGTTTAACGCTATTTGAAATGCAGCAGATTTTAATAATCTATGCCATTTATCATAACAATCACATTTGGAAAGATGACTTTCCTATCGAAGAGTCAGCTCTTAAGGCAGGTCTTAACAGAGTTTGTCGGGAATATTGGGATTGGGGGTTAAGAAACAGAAATTATTATTTACAAGAAAAAAGCGACAGACAGTTATATTTGAGCCTGCTAGAAGTTGGAACACTTACTGTGCATAAAACTCACTTCCACCTTCAAGAAATAGGGACAAATTATTACTGTGAAGAAATACGACTTAAGAAATTCCAAGACAGACCAAAGATGCCAAATAGCCAAACTCATAAGACTTTACCTTGTAGGTATATTCGCTCCGGCCTAAATAAAATAATGATCGAGTTTAAAGGTGAGTTCTATGTTGCAAGGTTAACCAGAAAGCATCAGCAAGAATGTGGGAAATTATCTGTTTCAGAATTTTATGAATGGCAAGATGAATTGAAGATTAAAAAAGATATTTTTGAAGGTGAGCACATTCAAAATGAGCATGAATTTTCAGATAAAGTTCAAAGTGTTGTGGGGAAAGCAAAAAAAGCAAAAGAATCAGAGAATGTTCAACCTCAAAGTACCTTACCTAGTAAGCCTGAAGCATCTAAGCCACTAATTGAGGAAGCGGATCAAACGGAAAACAAACGCTATGAAAACGCTTTAGATCATGAACATGGTACTTCAACAGCATCACAAGAGAATACTAAAGATCTATCTAGCATTGAAGCACCTTACGGTGACGATTCGGAAGATGATATTGACGATGAACTACTGTCACTAGCGGAGGAGCTGTAAATGGATTTTCTAGAACAATTTGATGATGATATATTGAGAGTTCCAGCAACCTATAATGATAACATTTCTGAAGAGTATAGGGACAACCCACTAGCCTCAGCATTGTTTGAAAAGTTATCAAAAAAGGATTTTGTTTCCTTAGTTTCATACCCACTTGAGTTTGATGAGTCATTTAGATCAAGATCAGGAAGTGATCGTATAAAAAAAGCGTGTGAATTGTTTAAATTGGTTATTCCAATAACTCACTTTCATGAGTTGTATTCCGTTATGGAAAGAATGCTATTTAATTCATATATAGACAGAAACCCTCTTAAAAAAAGTATTAAGTTAGACCAATATTCACTAGCGATACATAAGCAAATAATGGATCGCGGTTGGAAAAAAACATCAGGTGAGAGCTTTGTGTATACAGGACCAAGTGGACTTGGAAAATCTACTCAAGTAACAAGAGTTGCACAATGTTTCCCGCAAGTGATTTACCATTCAGAATTTAATGGCGAACCATATAGGCAGGCACAATTAGTATGGGTAAAGGTTAAGATTCCATCAGATGCCGCTAGAAAGAGCTTTTCTCAATTATTTTTGAAAGCGGTGGATGAATGTCTAGGTACTACTTATGCCAAAGATAATGATGGCATATCAATTGGAAAATATGAGGAATTATTTCGCACAATAGTTTCGACATATAAATTGGGTATGCTAATAGTTGATGAACTTCAAAACTTGTGTGTTGCCAAATCAGGTGGGGATGAAGTCTTTCTTAACTTTTTTAGTAGCTTATGCGATGACTTAGGTGTTGCATTGGTATTGGTTGGAACTCCGAACAGCACCGATGTCCTGAGTGAGACTTTTACTGCCACAAGACGATTAACTTCTGGTGGGGATATCCATAGAGACAGGTTTAAAAAAGGAGATGCAAACTGGCAGTTGTTAGTTACTAAGCTCTGGAAATATCAATTTGTAAATACACCTACGGAAATATCAACAGTTGTTGATAAAAAAACTAAAATTTCGAATTCTGCATTGTTTGACGAGATATATGAGCTAACAGAAGGAATTCCATCAATATTAACGTTTTTGTTCGTGCAAGCTCATATCATGGCAATTGAAAAGCCAAATAAAAATAAATTAGAGATCATCAATATTAGTCAGTTAAGGCGAGCATTTAACAAAGGTTCACAATTAGTAAAGCAAGCTGTGTTGGCAATTAAAGACGGTGACTTGGATGTATATAAAGATTTAATGTCAGTTTCTGAAAAAGAGCGAGCACCTAAAAAGCTCATAATTGTTCAAGATCTTAAGCAATTGCTTGACTCGAAAAAACTGAGTAAGAAAGGCGCTACTGCTGTTAGAGCAATAGTCAAAGAGCTAGACAATGGCTATGTTCTTAATGAGAAGGAAAAGTCGCTACTTGCTAATGCAAAGTCAAAATTGGAACTAATAGAAATAGAAAGCTCTCAACAAGGTGAGTGTAATGAGGTGAAGTTATGATGCCATTTCACTGCCCTATTGAGCCAAATGAACATTTGCTAGGCTGGCTGTGTCGAGTTCACCTGCTAAGCGGTAATATTAAATTTGCTCATACGGCAGCAACACTGGAAGTGTCTGACAAGCCATTAAAGGGTTGTAATCACAATAGAGCATTTCAAGATGGATTGAACTTACTTCCAGACTTAAATAAAAATTTTGAAAATCACACTGCCTTTGGCTTGTGGGCAATATCATTACAACTCAAGGAATTTGGTGATTGGAAGCAAAATAACGCACAACTAGTTAAATGTGGTTTTGACCCAAACAAATTTGCATTTCACAGTTCATGGAAATATTGTTCATCATGTATATCAGAGGACATTAATATATATGGGCATAGTATTTGGCATTTTAAGCATCAATTGCCAAGTATTACCCATTGCTATAAACACCAACTTCCACTTTTATCAGATAGGACCAAATTAAGGGATTTGCGAAGCTCTTCATTACCACAAATGTATGATTTCTTACCGCATAAATTTGAAAATGAAACTTTGATGGTTGAGTGGAGCGAGTTTATTTTGACAATGTTTGATCGTTTAAACTTGAACCCTGAACTGGGGGGAATATTGCGCGAAAGAACTTTAAATTACTTAGATATATCAAGTGATTTAAGACTTAAAGATAAACCCAAAGTACTAACTATTCAGAAGAAAATGGATTCGGAGGTCCCAATTGAATTACTAGAGTATTTATTTTTATTTTACTCTCAAGAGTTCAAAAGACATCATTCTATACTCTGGAATACTTTAGGTTACTCGGTATATGAAAAGGCAAAACATCCTGTTTACTGGTTAATAATTCTTTATTGGCTTAAAGATAAAATTTCATTGGAATTGTAATCAATGAAACGTGCACCTTTTCATTTAGAAATACCGAATGACGAGGTGCCGTACAGTACTATTGCTCGTTATGCATATATAGGAGGGTTTCGTGCTCCTATAGCGTTAAAACAAATCTTTAATAACCCCAAAAAAAGGATTCATCCATTTTTACCAGGCTTACTTAATAGTTTTTCTGAATTTTTTGATCTAAACCCTATAGAAGTAATCACTCATAAAACAATTTATCCTCTTGTTAAGTTTGCTCAACCATCAGCAACAAGAAGCATTTTAAATGCAATGAAATGGAAAACTGACGACAAAGTCATTTGTAGTACGGCAATAGGTCATAGCCGATTTTCTACGTTCTACGGCCTCAAATATTGCCCACAATGTGTCATAGCAGATATAGAAAAATATGGTTTTACTTATTGGCACATAAACCACCAGATCCCCGGCACAGAAGCCTGCTTTAAACATCCTTGCTTGCTAAATGTAGTTGCGATGGGAGAAGGGCAAAGAGACAGAGCGTTATTTTTACCTAGCTTTGAAATAAAACAACCATGTTCAGCTAATCAACATCAAATTAAGTTTGCTTCATTTTCGGCAGAGTTATTGACTGCATTGCAAACTAAGCAGTCCAATTTCACTGATGTTTATCGACAATTACTTCAACAGCTAGACTTAATTTGCTCTAGCGGTAAAAACCTGAAGACTTCTGAAATATTGAAATTAGCTTCGTGCTACTGGAAAGGTCTGGAGTTTTCAGAACAAGGTGTTCCTGCTGCACTTAATGATTTTAAATTTATCGGCCCAATTCTTCGAGACAAGACTAACTCACCAGCGCATCCTATAAAACACATTCTTTTAGCTGCATTTCTCACAAACAACGATGTGTCATTACTTTTTAAACGAAATAAAACAGTTAGTAACGAAGATGGTAAGAGTGTTAGCAACAAAGATGAAGACCAAGTTTTAAAACTTTTAAAAACTGGTAAAAGCTTAAATGAAGTAGAAAAACTCACTGGGCGCAGCAGGTGTTATATAAGGCGAATTTCTGAACTCAATAGAATTCCTCACCAGACAAACTCTTCAAAGTATTCAGACGAAGTGCGCAGAGCTGTACTTATAAAAGCATTGTACGGTATATCTCGTAATGAAATAGCCAAAGTTCTTAAAGTAGGACTGGGATATGTTGAACAAGTTATTTGTAATGAGCCAAACATGAGTAAATGGAGAAAGCATCTCAGAATACAGAAAAATATTTTGGCGGCATGTAGACATCTTACTGCAATTAGAAAGGAGCACCCTAATTGGAACAGAACTCAAATTCGAAAGTATGCCGAATCGGACTATTTTATCCTATATAACCATGATCAATCTCTTATTGAAGAGATTCTTCCGCCACCTCTGGCACCAAAAAGATATTATAAAGACTGGAACAAAGAAGATAGTCGCTTGTTTCAAGCTATTTCAAAGCTTGAAAATATCGAGTCATTATCTTTATCCGCGATTGGAAGATTGGTAAATGACCATAGTTATATTCTCAGATCAATTGAAAAGCTACCTAAAACTCGCCAATTATTGATTAACTTAGGAATGGTTATATCTAAGTAGTTTAAGTCTTTCTATTTAACAATTTGATTAGAAAAGAATAAAAATGTTAATGTTAATGTTTATCGGTAGATGTAATTATTTACTGCTTGAGTGAAATTTAATTGTATAAATGGCTAAGGAATAGCATGGATTTTAATGATATATATGTGGGTGTTAAAAAGTCAGTATCAACTGATGATATCGAAATTCACTTTGATAATATAGAAGAACATATTGTTGATTTAATTAGTGATTCAACAATTTTTTTTGGATGTGCTTATACTTTTTCTAACAAAAAAATTATTGAGGCACTTAGTAAAAAGAAAGAAAAAAAAGTTTGTATTATTCTAGATAAATCTATGTCCCATCAATCTATGTCTAATAAATCAAAAAAAGACTCAATTTACGATGCTTTAGAGGCATTTGATTTTGATCTTCAAGAGCTAGGGGACGGTTTATTTGATAAAGATGAATTTTATGCTGCTTCGCTTCTACCAAGAAAAAATAATACAAGCCCAATAAGAGTTTTTGGTGGTGTTGCTTCATATGACAAACAAAAATCGGATAATGCAAAAGTTACAAGTGGTATCGCTAAACCTGGCATTAAAGCTGATTTCAAATTTCCTGCATTACATCATAAGTTTTTAGTGTGTTGTGATAAAAAGGAAAATGGGAAATTAAAGTTTAACTGTGTAATAACTGGTTCGTTTAATTTTTCAGCCAATGCACCAGTTTGTATGGAAAATATAGTTGTAATAAAAAGTGAGGAAGTTGTACTAGGCTTTTATGAGGAATGGCGTAGGTGCTTTATTTTCAGTGAAGATTATATTAACTATGATCATAAAAAAATGACTCCAGAACACATTAGCGATGAAAACTATGAAGCTCTTCTTAAACGATTGAGTGATGAAGATAATGTCATTATTGATAGTCATGCGGATAGGCATGAATATTTAAATGATTTTAAAAATGGTGCATTTGAAAAGTATTAAGAGAACTGGAATACGTGCTGTTTCTCATAACGAGGCCAAGGTAAATGTATTTTGTAGCATCCTTTAAAACCTTTATGGTTTAAAGGGATTGGTGGCACCCAAAAATCATAATTTCTTATAATAAGAGCATCAAAGGATATCGAATAAAACTTCCTTTTTTTCAATGAGTTAAAAGTATCTGTTTTAATTATATATTTGGCGCTTTTTTGACGGCAAAATATATAAGCTAGAGTGCATTATTTGTATCTGTTTACATTCTGAGCAGCTAGATAATTGTAAAGTGACAATAAGGTTAACTTAGTATTATGCTTAAAATGGAACAACGAACGCTCGAAGACAAAATTCTATTAGTCATCACCGCTACTGCAACCTTGATATTACTCCCTTTCCTTATTAGTAGCATTATATCAGGTGATAAAGCGAATACCATCGTTGACGGTATTGCAGTCGGTGGTTTTTTCACTGTTTTTATGGGAGCCTTAATTACCAGTAAAGTTACATTTTTTAATGGTTTATTTGCGGCTATCGCTTACATCAACATCTTATTAGGCATCTATATAAAAGGTGCAGGGTTAATTTATTGGCTTTTTCCAATAATTATAGCCAGCTTTTATTTATTACCTACAGCTGTCGCTAACTTATTAAACTTCCTATTAATCTCTATTGCTTTTTTTCTTACTTACGAGCAATTTGACAGCTTTACACTGCCTCGTATTTTTTCGGCATTAACTGTAACGGTTATATTTTCTTTAATATGTTCAATATTCATGAAAAACAAAAATCGTCAATTATCAGAAAAAGATAAAACAAACCAACTGCAAAATAATATTCTCGAGTTAATCGCTAGTTCAAGTAAATTATCTACTATTTTGTCAGCTGTAGCACATGCAGTTGAAAATGAACTTCCTAATATTATGTGCAGTATTCTATTAGTGGATAAAACAGGTAAACATTTAGTTTTGGGAGCGGCTCCTAATTTACCTGATTATTATAAGGAAGCTATAGAGGGTTTAGTCATTTCTCAAGGGCATAGCTCAAGCGGAACAGCTGCTTATACAAAAAAAAGACTCATTATTGATGATGTAACCACCCACCCTTATTGGGCTTATTATCAAGAGTTAATAAAAAAAGTAAAATTAGTGGCTTGTTGGTCAGAACCCATCGTAGATAATCAGGGTAATTTACTCGGTGTCTTATCTATTTATCATCGTAAACTTTTGCCTTCTAAAGCAACTAATTTCAAACTTATTGAGCAATTTGTTAACCTAGTTCGTATCGCTCTAGAACAAGAAGAAACAGCTCAAATAATATGGCAGCAAGCTAATTATGACAGTTTAACCAACTTACCGAATCGTTATTTATTACACGAGCAACTTGCAAGTGCAATCGCCAATGCCCAGCGTGAAAAAAAGCAAGTAACTATCGCCATGTTAGATCTTGATAAGTTTAAATATGTCAATGACTCCTTAGGTCATGACGCTGGAGATACTGTGCTTATTGAGTGTTCAAAACGGATTCAAGGTTGCATTAGGAAAAATGATATTGCGGCACGTTTAGGCGGGGATGAGTTTATTATAGTTCTTGTGGGTACCGAAAGGCGTGAAGATATAGAAAAGATAGGATTGAAATTATCAAATGAGCTAGCTAAACCCTATTTCATTCAAGATACAAATGTTTATTGCACTGCAAGTATAGGTATCGCACTTTATCCAAATGATGCTCAAAGCATTGATACGTTAATAAAAAATGCAGATAACGCAATGTATAGTGCAAAAACACAAGGACGTAATAACATCCATTTTTTTATAGATAATTTGTAAAAAAACAAACCATTTCTAGTTCGCTTTTATCGCTGAGCATTTGAACTATTGCAAACTGGCTAATCATATCTACTCCTTTGATTAGCCAGTATTTTATTTTTAATAAGTCAGTTAAAAATTTATTGTTTAAATGGGTTTAATTTTTCAAACTCACTCCATGCTTCCTGAAACTCAGCCATATCCTTCTGTGCAATAGCCATTGACTCCATTGCCTTTTTTCCTTTCTCAAGTACCTCATAATATTTAACGCTACTATCAAGTGGAAGGTTCATCATTTTTAACATGTTTTCAAATGGGTTTTCCATTGCATCTCCTTGCTAGGGTATAGATAAAAAAGTTACTTTTCATAAAATGAAAATATATAGTGCCTAGTTCTTTCATTTATCAGTTTACAATATATTCAAGAGAATGAAAGTAGACTATTTTTTCTGCTATCATCCGACGTTCAATTGGCCAACCTTTTTCTATAGCAAAGTTATTTAGTACTTTGTATAAAGCTTCTACGGCTCCCTCCCCTATACATTATCAAGTGTTTCGTTCCATTGTGACTTGATAAAAATGAATATATTGAGAGTAAACAGCTTCCCATTCTTTTTTACTGCTAGTGATAATTCAGACACAGTGATTGTCATATTAACCTCTTTGCATAATATCGATTTAAACAGATCAATATAATTTTTTAAATTCTATTGAGATTACTAGTGCATACCTTTAAACAACGGTATTGCTATCAAAGGCATAACACATCATCAAATACATTGTCTCTGTTACCATTGGTGTTTTTTTGTACCCGTGGTGAAAGGTGTATGTGGCTCACCTCTATCACGTTGGTTTTATCTACTCATTATATCGATGAAGGAGAACAAGGCTTATTATTAAACTTCAGTGATTTTCAGAGCTTCATCTTAAAAAAGAGGGGCAATGTATAAAAGATAACTGGCACCTAAAAAGCAGATAAGCCTCGCGGCACTACTAAATTGAAAAGCCTGAGGACTCCTAATAAAAAGTAGCTATTTACAGGTGCTATATTTTGATATTATCCGCTATTAATATCCATTACTTAATATTGGTAGCACGCATATTGTTAAAGCGTAACCAATACATATTATATTTTCGAGGAAAGTTATGCCTAATAACAAAAGCCGTAGATTACGCAAAAAATTATTTTTAGATGAGTTCGCCATGTTGGGCTTTAACATTTCATGTTCATTAGATGTTAAAGACTCTGATGAGTTTGATGCATTGTTAAATCAATTGGTAGACTTTATTGAAACCCAAGAGCTTTCTATAGAAGGTGGTGGAGACACTACATTATTCAGTGCGCTAATTTATTCAAATCGCCGTTATGCTTCTGCTACAAATGACGATATAGCTGCGATTAAAACTTGGCTTGATAAAAATGACGTCATTAATAATGTTACTGTTAGTGAACTAATCGACGCAAATTACGGCATATAACAATTGTTATAATGCAAAGACCTGATAATTATGTGGCTTTATTTTTATTGTAATAAGCTGCCCAAGGTTTAATAAAATATCGCTGTAAAAACTTAGCTGCTCAAAAGCTAGTACTGAATTACTTTCAATACTGCTAAGAGAATAATGAAACCCTTGCTCAGTGACAGCGATATTATCTACCCTCACATTGGGTTTTGTATTTTCATCCTCGTAATACTCAATAGCTTGCGGTTTTAATAGCAACTGTTGTGTTTGCTGATTAACTTTATTACTAACAACATTTTCATTTACAGTAGAAGTAATTATTGACGAAAAACTACCAAGTGCAGATTGAAACTGTTCATTTTCCACTTGTACAGGTAACCAACTACCTAATTGTAAAAAGTCAGCAACTTGCCAGCCATTAGGTGATTGACACACAGCAGCAGGGCTACCTGTTTGTAAAATTTTCCCTTCATGCATTACTGCTATTTTATCAGCGAAAGTAAACACTTCATCTTTATTATGAGTTACAAAAATAGCACTTATTTTTAATTGCTTTAACAATTGACGCATTTCTAACATCAACTCATTACGTAAACGTGCATCAATATTTGAGAAAGGTTCATCAAGTAGTAATAACTTGGGACGAGGCGCTAATGCTCGTGCAATCGCAACTCTTTGTTGCTGACCGCCAGAAAGTTGATGAGGGTACCTTGTTTCTAAATTAGTTAATTTAAGTAGTTTAACCAATTTATTTGTTCTAGATTTTTGTTCACTTTTAGGTAATTTATCAATACCAAACCAGATATTTTTCTCCACAGTTAAGTGCGGGAATAAGGCGTAATCTTGAAAAATCATCCCAATATTACGATGTTCTGGCGCTATATTGTTAGATGCCGTAATGGTAAGAACATCATCACCAGCCATTGAATTATCATTACTTATGTTTAACGTGCCAGTAGTGACCACATTAAAACCCGCAATAGTATTAAGCAGGGTTGTTTTACCACAGCCACTTGGCCCTACTAAGCCAAGTATTTCGCCAGAGCACAAAGTTAAATTGGTATCGGATAATATCGTTTTTTTTTGTAATTCTACCGAGAGCTGACTAACGCTTAGTATTTCATTTATGCCCATTTACGTTAACTCCTTGCTTCTATTAAGCCAAATAATGGGGACTAACCCCAGCAGTACAATTAAGATAGCGCCTAGTGCACCTTGTTCAAGTATTTCATCAGAAATTAATTGATATATTTGTATACTTAATGTTTCAAAGTTAAACGGTCTTAATAATAATACCGCTGGAAGCTCTTTCATTGATTCAATAAAGACCAATAACCATGCCACCCAAATTGACGGCCTTAAAATGGGCATGTGTATCTTTCTTAGCATTTTTCCTAATCCTGCCCCTAAACTTGCGGGTGCAAAATCAACCGAGCGTGGTATTTGTTCAATACCACTGGCTATTGTTCCGTTAGCAATAGCAGCAAAGCGAACAACAAAAGCAAAAACAACAGCAAATATAGTGCCTGATAAAACAAGCCCGGGTGAGCTTAGTTCAAAATAATTGGCTATGTCATTAATATAACCATCAAGTGGACCAAAAGTCGAAAGTAAAACCATAGCTAATACCGTACCTGGTACAGCATAACCAAACCCCGCTAAATTTAATGGTAATATCCGCCATTTATCAGCACTTAATCTACGGTATAGCCCAAACAACAACGCTAAACCTGTGGCGATGCTAGCAGCATAAAATGAGACTTCAATACTATTTAGGCTAGGTGTTAATAGCGCCATGAATTGAGTCATATTGCTATTTTCAACAGCCATTAAAATAAGCAAAACAAAAGGTATAACAAAACCTGCAAACACCAATAACCAACAAAACCCACTAACAAGAATCTGCTGAGCAAAAGATAACTTAATCACTTCGATATATTGATTTGGTCTATTAGATTGATGACCCTGCCCTGCTCTTGCTCGCTGCTCAGCCACAACAACAAAAAGAATCATCAACATTAAGATACTAGCTAACGCATTGGCCGCAGCTAAATCGCCATAGCCTAACCATGTATCGTATATTGCCGTTGTTAGTGTATTTACTGCAAAATAATTAACGGTGGCAAAATCAGCTAAGGTCTCCATAAGTACTAAACTAGCCGAAACAGCGATAGCAGGTCGCGCCAGCGGTAGGGCAACGTTAAAGAAGCTTTGTTTTGCTGATAAGCCGAGTAAACGCCCTGCTCTTAATAGATTTTGATCTTGTTGTTCAAATGCGGTTCTGGTTAGCATGTAAACATAGGGAAATAACACTAACGAAATAACAATCGCTGCGCCTGGCAAGGTGCGAATATCAAAAAACCAATAGTCACTGGGCGATTGCCAACCAAACCATGCACGTAAGGCTCGCTGAATAGGTCCTGCGTAGTCAAAAATATCAGTATAAAGATAAGCAACTAAATAAGCTGGCATTGCTAAAGGTAATAAAAGTAGCCATCTAAGATATTTTTTACCTAACACATTGGTATGAACAACAAAGGTAGCACTTAGCGCGCCAAATACTAGAGACAGTAAAACCACCAATACACCCAGTATCAGTGTATTGGCAATATAGTCAGGCAACACAGTTTGCCAAAGGTGTGAAAATAAATCACTGGATGAACCAAGGCTTGCTAACAACATAACTAGTACTGGTGTAATTAGTACTAATGCTGCTAGCCAGCAGGTGCTTCGCCAGAGATTATTTTTAAGCGGTGGAATCAAAAAATATTAGTCACATTTTATAAATCAAATTTAGCCTGATCAATCAGCTTAAGTGCTTCTTTTCTATATTTTGCAATGGTTTCTAGCGGTAAGTCATCTGCCTCAAATTCCCCCCATGAAGCAACCAATTTTGAAGGCGCAACACCTGCTCTTACTGGGTACTCCATATTAGTTTCAGCATAAAGTTTTTGCGCTTCTGTCGAAACTAAAAATTCCATTAATGCTTTAGCATTTTTCTCATGTGGTGCGTACTTAGCCATTGCCATGCCTGAAATATTTACATGTGCGCCACGGTTACTTTGATTAGGGAAGTTAATGTTTACCGCATCTGCCCATATTTTTTGCTTTTTGTTTGCTAGCATTTTTCCAAAGTAGTAACTATTGCCTAACGAAATATCACATAATTTTTGATGAATGGCTTGTACTTGCCCACGATCATTACCTTGAGGTTTACGGGCTAAGTTTGCTTTAAATTTTTCCAACCAAACAAGTGTTTTCGCTTTACCATGTTCAGCAATCATAGAAGATACAAGCGCAACATTGTATGCATGCTTACCACTACGAGTACAAATTTTACCTTTATATTTACTGTCAGCTAAGTCTTCATAGTTAATATCAACAGCACCTAAACGCTTAGCAGAATAAATATTACGTACGCGTGTTGTTAGCGCGAACCAAGAGTTATCTTTTGCTCTATATTGGCTAGGGATAGCTTCAAGCAAGATGTCAGATTTATATGGTTTAAGTAAGTTACGATCATGTAATTCAACAAGCCTGCTGATATCTGTCGTTAATAATATATCCGCAGGGCTGTATTTACCTTCGCGGGCAAGACGTTCTGCCATCCCCTTTTTAGCAAAAATAATATTAACTTTAACGCCTGTCTTTTCAGTAAATTTTGCAAACAGTGGTTCAACGAGAAATGCTTGGCGATATGAATACACATTTACTTCTTCGTCTGCCTTTGCAAATGAGGCAGGAATAAGTAACAAGCTAGCTAAAATACAGAGTATATTTTTTTTGAAAAAGGATAATTGTTGCATTAGATTATTCTGACAATGTAATGCCAGTCTCTTTAATCAGTAGGTATTAGGCCGATAAGACTAAAGAAAACAACAAAACATGTCAATGCCTTTGCGAATTATTCGCATTAAGATTTGTATGCATTTATGTTTTTAAACTAAATTAGCTACATATCTCTATTACTCTTCTCTAAATGCTTCCGCATTCAGGTGATGTCGATGAAGTAATTTATAAAACTCGGTTCTATTTCTTTGTGCAATTCTTGCAGCCTGAGAAACATTTCCACCGGTCATCTTTAATAAATTAGCTAAGTAATCACGCTCAAATTGATCTCTCGCTTCTTGAAAAGAAGGTAATTGAGATGTTTCTTCACGTAAGGCACTTTTCACTAAAGATGCATTGATTAATGACTCGGTTGATAAGGCAACACTTTGTTCTACTACATTTTGCAATTGACGAATATTACCTGGCCAAGGTGCACTTATTAATAGCTCCATTGCCTCAGCTGAAAAACTTTTAACTTTATTGTCATGCGCCATTTCAACCTGAGAAAGAAAATGTTGTGCCAGTAACGGAATGTCTTCACGTCGCTGTGATAACAAAGGCAATTCTAATTCAACAACATTTAGTCGGTAATATAAGTCTTCACGAAAGGTTTTATCAATGATTGCTTGCTTTAAGTTCTTATGAGTTGCTGAAATAATACGAACATCAACTTTTATTGATTGAGTACTACCAACAGGACGAATTTCTTTTTCTTGTATTGCTCTCAATAGTTTCACTTGAAAGCCCATAGGCATATCGCCAATTTCATCTAAAAATAATGTGCCGCCATTCGTTGCTTGAAATAGTCCAACATGATTTTTACTTGCACCTGTAAATGCACCTTTAACATGACCAAAAAGCTCTGATTCTAATAATTGTTCAGGAATTGCAGCGCAGTTAATTGCCGTAAATGGTTTGTTATGACGGTTACTCGCTTGATGAATCGCTTTTGCTAACAACTCTTTGCCTGTGCCACTTGCACTGTGAATTAATAAGCTAAAATCACTCTTTGCTACTTGCTGGGTTTGCTGTAATAAAGATTCCATTATGGCGCTGCGACTAATTATGTTAACGCGCCAACTTGACTCTTTTGGGCTAGTGTCAGTATATGAAGGTTGCAACTGGATTGCCTTTTGTACTGTTTCCAGTAATTCTTGGCTTTCAAAAGGTTTAGTCAAAAAACTAAACACGCCTTGCTTAGTTGCATTAATGGCATCAGGAATGGTGCCATGTGCTGTCATAATAACTACTGGCATTTGCGGACATTGTTTTCTAATTTGCTCAAATAGAGCCATCCCGTCCATGCCTTCCATACGTAAATCACTAAGAACCATGTGAGGCATAAAAGTTTTTAATATCGCTAATGCGATCTTTGCACTTGCTGCAGACTCTACAATATAACCTGCTGCAGAAAGTCTAATTCCTACTAAACGCAGTAGGTTAGGATCATCATCTACAATTAATATTTTTTTATTTGATTGGTTATCAGTATTTTTCATTACTATTTTTGTCCGCGCTCACTAATAGTTTGCTCAATTTTTTTAAGCTGAATGATTTGCTTATTTAAGGTATTAATTTTTTGTAGTTGTTCCATATTTACCTTTTTCGATTGTTGATAAACCCCTTTATAATTGGCTAACTTTTCTATCAACAGTAGTTGTTGATTAAGTTGATCTTTCAACATTACGATAAAGGCTAAATCTGTCGCATCAAATACGGTGTCATTATAGGGAGCCAACGGATAATTATTCAGCATAGCTTTTGCTCTATAAGGATTATGGGTTGGCGAATTAGGCAAACTATAGAGCATAATTAACTGAATATTAGCTTGTGTATTACCTTCAATATTTTGAGCTTTTTGTTTAACAACTTCTTGCGCAACTTCTTCTTCGGTCAAACTCTTTATCCATAGGTAATAGTGGCTATAGTTAGTTTTTACGTTAACCTTGTTTTCATCATCGATTAACTGACATCCGCTCAAAGTGAATAGCAATGAGATAATCACAAGGTGCAGAGATAATGACTTACTTAATAACTGTTTCACTACTTTTCTCCCGTCCGTTGAGCTCTAGGCAGTGTTATTTTAACATTGGTACCCTTGTTGTTGTATTGACCACTTTCTATCTTTATATCGCCATTAAGACGCATCAAAAGTTCTTTCACAATAGTCAAACCTAAGCCACTACTTTTTATATGGTTATTACTGGGTGCAGGGCCTTGATAAAAAGCATCAAATATTTTTTCTTTAATCGTATCATCGATGCCTGAACCATTATCTTTTATCAAGAGTTGTAATTGATTATCTATACATTCAGTGGTGATATTTATTGTGCCATGATCTGCAGAGTATTTAATCGCATTAGATATGACGTTATCTAACACTACTTTTACCTGCTTAACATTACTATAAATACTCACGTTTTCATGATTTTGGGTTATTTTAAGTTTTTTGCGCTTAATATCTAATTTATGATCACTCAAGACGCTGTCTACTATTGGTTCTATTGACGTTTTTTCGCTATCTTGTAAGCTAGTTGAATCTAATACAATATTAAAATCGAGTAGATCTTCAATAAGGCGCTGTAATTTATTTACACTATCCTTAATTATGTAACAGATCTCTTGCTGCTCCTCATTTAACTTACCTACACTATTATCATAAAGTAATTCCGTACCTTCTCTAATTGCTGCCAACGGTGTTTTCAGTTCATGGGATATATGACGAATAAAGCTAGATTTTTGTAATTCAAGCGCATGTAAACGTAAACGCATCACTTCAAGAGCATCTGCAATTTCTATAATTTCTGGTGAGCCACTTAGTTTAATTTCTTGTTCAAAGTTACCTTGTTCTAATGATTGAATTCTTGATATTAATAACTTTAAGGGCGTGATTATTAGGTAAATAAATATAGCTGAAATAATTAGTATCATTGGAATAGTCAAAAGACTATTCAACATAGTTTCATTTAACTTTTTTGCCACTATATCGATGTTGTCAGCTTGGTTGTTTATTAAAACATCACTGCGTAGATGAATTTTCTGACTAATTTTAGTTAATGTAACAAACTTCGCTTGTACTATTTCTAACGTATTATCATTGATAGTTTTAGTATTAAGTGACTGTGTAATTAAGGTAATAATAGAGAGGAATTGTTGCGCTAATTGCGATAGTTTATCATCATTGTATAGGATTAGATTCTCATTGATTAGCACTGTAATTTTTTGTTCTTGCGTTAAGTAATTTACTTTAAGCTCCATATCCTTCAATACAATATACTGACTAGCATAACGTTCTAATGTGAGCTGGCTTTCACTTAATTCTCGATTTATCTTCGTCAAGGCAACAACAGAAAATATTGCTTCACTTGACTGCTTAGACATAAGATTAACTTTAGTTGTGCTATAAATTAAAGCGATAGCTAAAGGTAGCGCAACTAATGTAAAGCCCAAAAAAATGAGTTTTTTTATGGATAATGAGCCCATAGCAGTAATACTGCTATATAAAGAAAACCTTTTTTCAGACACCTTACGTTTTATCCTGAAGTTGATGGGATGAGTTACGCTTTTTAAGCGATATAAATATAAAAAACAAGTATGTCGTCAAGTAACGACAGCCCTCATATTCTATCCAAATCGTACGCTAACATTTGATTTATATCACTTTTAATTTTAATTATTATAAAATGAGTACCGTTAAATAATTCCACAAATTAAACCTGTCTCTTTCTGGCAACACTTTAATCTTATCATATTCAACATAAGTTATTATTTTATAATAAAAACAATAACTTAACAAGTTGGCA
>OJGT01000108.1_pt1 | contig 17209 bp, 12 predicted proteins | sample 1595031 | NCBI WGS metagenome assembly OJGT01 (sample SAMN05416857, study PRJEB24817) | seawater metagenome | isolation source: Sea water | place: Canada:Atlantic | collected 2013-11 | reverse complement strand
ACGAGATTCCTCTACGTCTCGTGGGCTCGGAGATGTGTATAAGAGACAGGCAATAAATCGCTTTCCTTTTTGATTTTTTTTCTCACATAATCAATAGATTGTACATCACCCTCTTGACAACCAAGTTCAACAAAAAAAGTAACGCGTGACAATTTTTTGATGTGTAACTGCTCTTTAAACATGGAAGATTGCTGTTTTAAGGACGCCACGGTTATTGAAGCTTGCTTAGCTTGTTCAAGTAGTAGAACTTCATCCTTTTGAGCATCTGATAATTTAATAGTGATAGGTGATAGCTTTGCTGTTGCTAGTTCAAATGAGGTCACTTGTTGGGCGAGATCTTTTATCCAACCACTAGAGTCAATTAAATGAGTTTCATCATTTTGAGCTGTTAAAAATTGATCTATTTTCATCAAATTAGTATCGTCTGTTAATTTAATTTCAATGCTATTTATATCAATCGTTAACTGTTTAATACTATTAAATTGCTCTGTGATATCCTGCTGATTATAGTTGAGCTTCTCTTGCGCAAGTGCAATTTGGTGCTGACTTTTAGCTAACATTTGCATCACTTGTTGTAATTGCTGATTGCTTACAATGCTCTGCTGATTAAGCTGGCTAACATCACTATATAAATTTTTAAGCTGCTGTAATTGTAATAAGCTCGCATCATTTGCTTGCTCTACTTCAGTAAGTTTATTTAAAGCTAAGTTAAGAGATGCTGGTAATGACAATTGTACAAAATTAGTGTGTAGTTCTTTTTGTTCTACCGTTTGGTTGTTTGTCACTTCTTCATTAATTTTTAGTAAACTTTCTAGCTGATTCTGACGATTAGCAAGCTCTTTCCCTTGAACTTCTAATTCATCTAATTTGGCCGTTAACAAATGTAAGCGCTGCTGGTGTTCATCAAGGTTAATTGCTTGATATTGTGTAATTGCTGGATGCTCTAAAGAGCCACATAAAGGACATGCTTGCGCTGGTTGTAACTTAGCTCGGTGATCACTAAGTGCCATAATAGTTTGCTGCTGAGCGATAAGAGTTTCTACATCTCTTTTTTGCTGTTTAAGCGTTGAGAACTGCGTCCTTAAATCAGTTAAGTTTCTTTTACACGTATCTAGCTCAGTTATCGATTGCTTATTTTGATTAATTGTTTTTTCTTGTTCTAACAACAATTTACTATAACGTTTAGAAAATTGCAGTGCTTGCGCATAACTTGCTTGTTCTGTTTGTGCACTGTGTACTTTCTCATTTATCACATCGGTTGTTATTTTACCGTTAACAGGCAAAAGATCGACTTGACGTAAAAGTGAACTGTGCTTTGCCATTAACTGCCCATATTGTGTATCTTGGGCTGCTATTTGCGTATTTAATGCCTGTTGTTGCTGTTGGTTTTCATTAAATAGCGCTTGGTTTTGAGTTTGCTCAGTAATATAGCGTTGAGTCAGCTGCTGTGCTGAAGATAGTTGTTGGTTTTTTTCGCTAACTGAAAGCTTAAGTTGATTCAAAGTATTGATTTGATTTTCCCACAAAGGCAATTTACCTTTAACGTGAGTCAGCGCTTGGTTGCTTGTTAGGTAACTTTCAATTTCTGAAATTTCAGCCAATAAACTTTGTATTTTCTTTTGTATTTGCTGTTGCTGATTTTTGGTACTTGTTAATACTTGTGTCTGGTTATTAATCTGTACCGTGAGATCATTTTGTTGCACGGCAAGATGGGTTATTTCACTATCAAGTGGCAAAATATCATTAATTAACTTATTTTCAATAATATCAAACTGAGTTTGTTGCTTTTTTTGCTGGGTTATTTGTTCATCAATAAGTGATTGGCTCGTTATAACTTTTTGTTGTGCTTGCTGACTTTGCTCAGTCAGTGTTGTAACTTGCTCTAAGAGTTTAGTTTGACTCATTTTCAAGCGCTGATGATTTTGTAACGCTGATAAGCTTGCTTGCTCTAATCCTATTTGTTCACTAACTTGCTCGCATGTATCTAGCTGTTGTTGAAGATCATCCCTTTCTGCCTGAGAAAGTAAGTTTACCCCTTGTGCTTGAGCCTGTAATAACTGTAAAGACTTTTCAGCTGCTTTATGATTTTCAAAAACTTGTTTAGAAATATCACCGTATATCTCAGTGCCTGTTAATTGTTCTAATAATTGCGCTCTATCATTTGCAGCTGCATTTAAAAAAGCAGCAAACTCACCTTGTGACAGCATCATTGATTTAGTAAAGCGAGCAAAGTTTAAACCAGTTATTTGCGCTATTTTATCTTTTACTTCTTTTAACTTTTCAGCAATGATAGTTCCCGTAACACCATCACTGTCATCTACGATCGATAATTGCGCAACTGGTGCTAACAAGTTTCCATCAACTTTATTACGAGCTCGTTTTTGGCTCCAAAAAGCTCGGTATACCTTGCCTTTTACTTCAAATTCAACTTCTGCCATACAGTTTGCACTATAACGTGTCATCAATTGGTTTTGACTTGCTGATACTTTTATTCGAGGCGTTTCATGATATAACGCTAAACAAATTGCATCGAGGATACTTGTTTTTCCTGCACCAGTAGCACCAGTGATTGCAAACAAGCCGTTGTTATCAAACGGCGCTTTAGTAAAATCGAGTAACCAAGCATTTTTTAATGCATTAATATTTTCAAATCGCAATCGCAATATTTTCATTCAGTGCTTTCCTTAGCTAAAACCTGCGCAACTGTTTGCTTAAATAAGGTTTGCAATCTACTTTTATGATCATTCACGCTGCTAGAAACTTCAACTTCAGTGCCATTTTCAGGCGTAAAATAGGATTCTTGTTGTAAACGAGACGAGAACACCTCATCAAGACTCAACTCACTTAACATACTATTATCTTGTTGTGCTTGAATTAACTGTTGCCTAACTTGCTTAGCACGTCTGACTAATAAAATTTCTACCGGAAAATCATCAGTCAGTAACGCTATTCTAGATTGTAAGTCACTTAAATGATCGCTATCAGTCAACTCAATATCTAACCAAAGCTTTTGATTTTTCTTGAGCTCCAATGCTGCCAATATCTCTTTAACTACCGTACTAAGCTCTTGCAGGCTCGTTTTAACCATCGCAAGTGGTTGAAAGCAAGGTACTAGAAGTTCGCTAACTAAAGCCAAGGAGTTACCTTTAAAATCAACCAATAACACCTTTTTATTCTGTTTTGCTTCATCAAAACTTAAAGCGATAGGTGAACCACAATAGCGAATATGCTCTGTTTTACCTACCTTTTGAGAGCGATGAATATGCCCTAACGCGATATAATCAGCATCAGGAAAAGCATTGCTTGGTAAGGCTTCTAAAGTGCCGATGTAAATATCTCGCACTGAATCTGATGTAGTGACGCCTAAAGCAGTTAAGTGTCCTGTCGCAATAATAGGAAGCTTTAAATTACTTTCAACGACAAGTTGCTGTGCATATTCAAACAAAGTTTTATAATGTGTGGCAATGGCTTGTTGTAAACTTGATGATTTATCACTGGCTGATTGCCCTTGCTGACTTTTAACAATATCTCGAGGGCGAATAAAAGGCACTGCGCAAATAACAGCTTTTGGCTCTTGTTGATTATTTTTTAATACAAATACTTGCTCAGCTAAATTAGCTTGGTTATCTACATCACATACATTAGCAATAACTCGAGTCGATAATGCAGCTAATAATTCTTTTGATTCTGCTAACATACTGACTGAGTCATGATTTCCAGCTAAAACAATTAACTGACAATTTAAGGATTGCATTTCACTAATAAAATTGAAATACATTTGCCTTGCATAGCTTGGAGGAGTTGCTGTATCAAAAATATCACCAGCGACTATAACGGCATCAACATCGTTGCGCTTAATTTCTGCTAACAACCAAGTTAAAAATTGTTGATGTTCAGCAGCTCGGCTTTTACCATAGAAATATTGACCTAAATGCCAATCTGATGTGTGAATAATACGCATAAAAGCTTCAGGATGTATTGAAGAAATAATATGTTGATAATTCTACCTTATTAGGATGACTAAACCATTAAATATTATCGGCCATCAAGGATATAAAAACAGATGACACCTGCAATTAAACAACTTGAAAAAAATAAAGTTTCATTTCAAATACACCAATATCAACATGACGCTAGTGTTGATTCTTTTGGTCTTGAAGCAGTAGAAAAATTATCTCTTGATGCTAAGCAAGTATTTAAAACGCTAGTGATTAGTACTGACAGTAACCGATTAGTTGTTGCAATAGTACCTGTTATGTTTAAGCTTAATTTGAAAGCCATCGCTAAAATTTTACAAGTAAAAAAAGCCGTAATGGCAAATGTTACTCATGTAGAAAACAGTACAGGCTATGTTTTAGGCGGTGTAAGTCCATTAGGGCAGAAGCGTAAATTAACCACAATAATTGATCAAAGTGCACAAGGTTTTAAGTCTATTTTTGTTAGTGGAGGAAAACGTGGCTTAGAAATTGAATTGTCACCACAAGACTTAGCTCATATGTGTAAAGCAAGTTTTTCGAGTATAGCAACTTAAAGAAATGCTATTACGATTCCACTGAAAACTCTACTAATTGTTGAGGTGTTATCGGCTTACTAAAATAATAACCTTGTATATAGTCGCAAGTTAGCTGATTTAATAATTCAAATTGTTCCTTAGTTTCAACGCCTTCTGCAACGACTTTTAAACCTAAACTATGTGCCATAGCAATAGTCCCTTTAACTAAATCGCAATCAGATTTATTATTAGTAATATTGGTAATAAAGCTTCTATCTATTTTTAAAATATCAAAAGCGTATTGGCGTAAATAACTTAAAGAAGAATATCCCGTACCAAAGTCATCCATTGAGAGCTTAATACCCATTTTATGTAGTTCTATAAGTGCATCATCTATATAGTTTTTCCCTATCATCAATACACCTTCAGTTATTTCTAATTCAAGGTTACTTGCATCTATTTTGGCGTTAGTAAGGGCTTTTTCAATAAAACTTATTAACCTATTATCTCTAAATTGGCGAGGTGACAAGTTAACGGCAATTCTTAAAGTGCTTTGGTGCTTACTCTGCCAAAGATTTAAAAATGATAAGGCTTGTTCTAATACAAACTGCCCAATAGGTACAATTAAGCCCGTATCTTCAGCAATAGGAATAAACTCTGCTGGTGAGACATGGCCTAACTCAGGGTTATACCACCGTAATAGAGCTTCAGCGCCAATAACTTCTTTCGTAAACGCGTTAATCTGAGGCTGATAGTTAACTTCAAATTCTCCTCGAGCTAATGCGCCTCGCATTTGACCTTCAACTTCAAGTCTACGTAGCATTTTACTATTCATTTCTTTGGTGTAAAACGAATAAGTATTGCGACCTAGTGATTTTGCTTTATACATTGCAGTATCAGCATTGCGTAATAATTTAGAAGTGTCTTTACCGTTTTCAGGCGACATTGCAATCCCAATACTTAAGGTTAGAATAAGTTCTCTTCCATCAATTTCAAAAGGTTTTCTAAAAGCTTTAAGTAAGTTTTTTGCAATAGAAGATGCATTATGATCTCCTTCTAAACGACGTATCAGCAGAATAAATTCGTCTCCACCTAACCGCCCTACAGTATCTTCTTTACGAAGTAATTTTTTTAACCGTGCTGCAGACTCTACAAGTAATTTATCACCAACATCGTGCCCTAATGTATCATTCACCTTTTTAAAGTCATCTAAATCAAGAAAAAAAACCGCTGTATTTTCGTTATTGCGTTCAGCTTCATTAAGCATTTGAGATAAACGATCTAATGCCAAAAAGCGATTGGGTAACCCGGTTAAATTATCATAAAAAGCATGTCGTTTAATTAATTCAGACGCATGATGTTGTTCAGTAATATCCCTTACAATTACAATAACTTGTTTGTTATCTGCTAGCGGAGTCATTCGAGCTTCAAAATAGGCTTTATCGCGAGGCATAAGTAAATCATATTCAAAACTAACAACGTTTCCATTAGTGATAGCTTTATCAATATTACTTTTAAACTTATCAGCAACGTCAACCGGTAGGAAATCTGATACCGGCTTATTCATAAAATTCTTTGGTGAAATATATAGCTTGCTGTTTTTTCCGGCATAGTAATCAGTAATGGTACTGTCTTGTTCCATCAAAAAGAATAAGTCAGGAATTACTTCAAAAGTGGCTTCTAGCATGTGTTCTTTCAGTTCCACTTCAGCTTCCACATGTCTTAAATCTGAGAGGTTGACATCAATACAATACATTTGTTTTTTATCATGCTCATTGGTAAAAAGTACGTGAGTTGAAAAAACAGTAACATCTTCTGCATTTTTACGACGTAGTACTAATTCCCCTGATGGTATTTCAACACCATTATTTATCCAATTATTTATGCCTGCTATTACGGGCTCTTTCATTGGTTCAGGGAGGATGAGATCTTCTAATTGTTGTCCTATAGCTTCTTGACTTGAATATCCGTAGAGTATTTCACTGCCTTTGTTCCAATAAATAACACGACGATTTTCATCGTATCCTTGAACAGAAATAGCTTCGGCTATGTCAAATAAATGATGAAGAGGATCATTGACTATATAATATTGGGATAAGGAGTTTTCTTCAGGCAGTTTATTAGTACTCATAATTTAACATAATCCTTCATATTAACTTCAAAGCAGAAAGCTTTTAATAAATATAATTTAGCATACAACTAATAAAAAAGTGAAACTATCACAATTTTGATACATTCTGTGTATTTGCCTAGAGTAAATTTGAGAAAGCTTTTTGTACTATATAAAAAAGAAAATTTTTGTGAAGCAGAAGTAAAACGAGGATTTGTATGATGAAGTAAGTCATACAAAGACAAAGTATGTTAAGAGTGAGTCTATATGATCAACAGACTCACTCTTAATTATGCGTTAACTATTTTATGCGCTAACTGTGTATGACTATTTATTTTCAGCCAATTTATCAGCAAGATATAACCACGTTGGTAAAACTGTATCAGGATTTAGTGAAACACTATCAATACCCTGCTCTACTAGCCATGCAGCAAAATCTTCATGATCTGAAGGACCCTGACCACAAATACCTACATATTTACCACGCTTTTTACACGCACTAATTGCCATTGATAACAATACTTTTATCGCTGGATTTCTCTCATCAAACAAATGAGCAATTAAACCTGAATCTCTATCTAAACCAAGTGTTAATTGAGTTAAATCGTTTGATCCAATTGAGAATCCATCAAAGTAATCAAGAAATTGATCTGCAAGTAATGCATTAGAAGGCAATTCACACATCATAATAATGCGTAAACCGTTTTCACCACGTTTTAAGCCATGCTCAGCTAAAATATCAATAACTTGAGAAGCTTCTTCAAGTGTTCTAACAAACGGAATCATCACTTCAACATTGGTTAACCCCATGTCGTTGCGAACACGTTTAAGTGCTTCACATTCTAAAGCAAAACAATCACGGAAATCAGTTGAGATATAGCGTGCTGCACCTCGATAACCAATCATTGGGTTTTCTTCATCTGGTTCGTAATTTTCACCACCAACCAAATTTGCATATTCATTTGACTTAAAGTCAGACATACGCACGATCACTTTTTCAGGCGCAAAAGCTGCTGCAAGTGTTGAAATACCTTCAGTCAATTTAGCAATATAAAATTCTACAGGGCTTTCATAACCGGCGATGATATCGTTAATCTCATCTTGTAAATCAGCTGATTGATCATCAAAATTCAATAACGCTTTAGGATGAACGCCAATCATTTTATTAATGATAAACTCTAAACGTGCTAAACCAATACCTGAGTGAGGTAATTTAGCAAAAGCAAATGCTCTATCAGGATTACCAACATTCATCATTATTTTTAATGGCAATTCTGGCATTGCATCAATTTCTGAAGTAGTTACGGTGTAATCTAATTTGTCTTGATAAATAAAGCCGGTATCGCCTTCAGCACATGAAACGGTAACTTCATCGCCTTCTTTAATCACTTCAGTTGCATTACCACAACCAACAACCGCAGGAATTCCCATTTCACGAGCGATAATCGCCGCATGACAGGTTCTACCACCACGGTTAGTTACAATAGCAGATGCACGTTTCATGATAGGTTCCCAGTCAGGATCTGTCATATCAGTCACTAAAACATCGCCTGGAAGAATTCTATCCATTTCATCTAAAGAAGCTAAAACTTTAACAGTACCACTACCAATTTTGTGGCCTATTGAACGACCTTCACAAATAACTTTTGCCGAAGCTTGTAATTGGCTATTTATTTGGAATTGTTCCATCGTATTCGCGTTTTCACGGCTTCTAACTGTTTCAGGACGTGCTTGTACAATATAAAGTTTATTGTCTAAACCATCTTTTGCCCACTCGATGTCCATTGGACGACCGTAGTGTTTCTCAATAATTACCGCTTGTTTCGCTAGTTCCTGAACTTCGTCATCAGTTAATGAGAAACGATTAGAATCTTGCTCATCAATATCAACAATTTCAACTTGTTTGTTGTGCTCTTGAGATTGCGTATAAACCATTTTAATAGCTTTACTACCGATGTTTCTACGTACAACCGCTGGTTTACCTTTAGCAAGTGTTGGTTTGTGTACATAAAACTCATCTGGGTTCACAGCACCTTGAACAACCATTTCACCTAAACCAAAGCTAGAGGTAATAAACACTACATCTTCAAAGCCTGATTCAGTATCAATAGAGAACATAACACCCGAAGATGAAATATCGCTACGTACCATTTGCTGAATACCAGCAGATAAAGCAACACCACGATGATCATAGCCTTGGTGTACACGGTAAGAAATAGCACGGTCATTAAATAAAGAAGCAAAAACATGCTTGATAGCAACCATTACCGCATCAAAACCACGCACATTTAAAAACGTTTCTTGTTGACCCGCAAATGAAGCATCAGGCATATCTTCAGCAGTAGCAGAAGAGCGTACCGCAAATGATGCATCATCTGAAAATTCCCCTGCTAATTTTGCATAGGCGCTTTCAATGTCTTTTTGCATTTCATCTAAGAAAGGCGTGTCAATAATCCATTGGCGAATAGTTTCACCACATCTTGCTAGTTCCTTTAAATCACTTACGTCAAGACCATCTAGCAACTGGTAAATTTTTTCATTGATACCGCTTTGCTCTAAAAATTCATTAAAAGCGAAAGAAGTAGTCGCAAAACCCGTAGGCACTTGCACACCCATATTAGATAAATTAGAAATCATTTCACCAAGTGATGCATTTTTACCGCCAACGCGATCCACATCACCCATTCCTAAGTTTTCATACCAAAGTACGTTTTCTTGCACAACAATTCTCCATTGAGAGTCAGTAAAAGAATAAATCTATTTAAAAGGCTAAATATACTTATTTATTTGTAGCACTATATTTATAACTTAAGACATTCTACACTGCCAACATAATAAACTTAAAGTGAAAATAGAACATAAGTTAGAAGTTTTCATTCTCACTTTTATAATAACTTATATAAGGGCCATATCCATGCGCACTGCTTTTTACATTTCTGACGGAACAGCCATCACATCAGAAGTATTTGGACATGCTTTACTTTCATTATTTCCAACTGAATTTGAACATCAAACCATCCCCTTTGTTGAGTCTGTTGAAAAGGCGTTGGAAGTAAAAGAAAAAATCAATAAGATCTGTGCTCGTAGTAAAGAGCCCGCTTTAGTTTTTCATACCTTTGTTAACAATGATATTCGTGAGGTTATCGACAGTTGCGATGGCGTTATCTACAATTTCCTCGAACATTTTGTTGCGCCTCTTGAAGAAAAGCTTGGCATGAAAGCAAAACCCAAAGCGCATCGCACCCACAGTATTCATGAAAATAGCTATGACTATCGTATTGAGGCAGTGAATTACGCGCTGACAAATGATGATGGTTCTAAAGTCACAAACTATGATGATGCTGATGTGATTTTGGTTGGTGTTTCACGATCTGGTAAAACGCCTAGCTCACTCTATTTAGCCCTACAATACGGCATAAAAGCTGCGAACTACCCTTTTACCGATGAAGACATGGATGATTTACAATTGCCGAGTTTTTTAAAGCCTTATAAAAAGAAGGTTTTTGGCTTAACGATAGATGCTCAGCGATTAATTGATATACGTGATAATAGAATGTCTAATAGTAAATATGCATCTCCAAGACAGTGTCGTATGGAAGTACGTGAGGTTGAAAAACTCTATAAGAAAGAGAAGATTCCTTTCCTTAATACGACTAAGTTTTCAGTGGAAGAAATTACCGCCAAAATATTAAGTGAAACAGGCCTGCAAAGATATAAATACTAACGGATAATAATTTATATCAAACAATCATACATATTATGAGTTAAATGGTTCACTTTAGTGGTTAATTTAGCTATGTTAGCGCGCATAATTTAGTTTATTCGCGCTTTAATATTATAGATTAAGCGCAACATAAATAATCTCGTCTTAACAAAGCATAAAATTTCATGACTATTAAAACTGATGAACTACGTACAACATTAATTGAAAATCTAGTATCTCCAGCTGAGTTAGCCCAGCAAATACCTTTAACCACCGAAACTGCTGACTTTATAATGCAAAGTCGTCGTGAAGTAGAAGCAATTATTAATGGTGAAGACAAGCGCCTATTAGTTATTATTGGTCCGTGCTCAATTCACGATACGACTGCCGCTATTGATTACGCAAAGCGACTAAAAGTTTTACGCGACAAATACAGTAATGAGCTGCTTATAGTTATGCGTGTTTATTTTGAAAAGCCCCGCACAACGGTTGGTTGGAAAGGCTTAATTAGTGATCCCGATCTCGACAAGTCATTTCATGTTGCTAAAGGACTTAACTTGGCCAGACAACTGTTAGTTGATATCAATGAAATGGGTATACCTGCCGGAACTGAATTTTTAGATATGGTTACCGGGCAATACATTTCAGATTTAATTAGCTGGGGAGCTATTGGCGCACGTACTACTGAAAGCCAAGTACACAGAGAACTCGCTTCTGCGCTTTCGTGTCCTGTTGGTTTTAAAAATGGTACCGACGGCAATGTAAAAATAGCCCTTGATGCAATTAAGGCTGCAAGCGTTCCACATGTATTATATTCACCAGATAAAAGCGGACAAATGTGTATCTATCGTACGCATGGTAATCCTTTTTCTCATGTGATTTTACGCGGCGGTAAAGTGCCTAATTATCACAAAGATGATATTTCAGATACTTGTGAAAAATTAGAAAAAGCTGAGCTTAAACAAAAAATCATGATCGACTGTAGTCATGGCAACAGTTATAAAGATCATAATAAACAAATTGATGTAGCACTTTCTCTTGCTGAGCAGATTAGTCAAGGGGAAGAAAGCGTGTTTGGCGTAATGATAGAAAGCTTTATCGAAGCGGGTAATCAAGCAGTAAAAGAAGATACACCGCTTGTTTATGGTAAAAGTATTACTGATGCGTGTGTAGATTTAGCGGTAAGTGAAGATATTTTATCATTATTAGCAACTGCCATATCACAAAGAATATCTTAATAAAGTTAGTCAATAGATTCGGCTGGGAATGTAGCCGAATCTCTCCTTAACCCCTTGTAATATTTCCTTCATTTTTTTGACACAAGTTTGTCATTTCTTACTTTTATACTTTATTGGTTTTCAAATTAATCAAACTTATTTTAAGTAGGAACCAATATGTCATTGCACAAAACAATTATTGCTATCTCTTTAGCTTCAGCCTTATCTGCCTGCCAATTTGATGGTGATAGTGGAGAAAAAGGTGACATTGGCAACACTGGCCCGCAGGGAGTTCAAGGATCGGCAGGCAAAGATTCAACCCGTAATGTAAGCGTAGAAGTTGTTGGACGTTTTAGTGCTGGAGGAAGTGATATTGCAGGGAAAAGTGCTGCAGAAATAGTGCAATTTCACCAAGGGTCAAACTCTGCTTTTGCAGTTAATAGTGCAAAAAATCAAATAGAAGTGATTAGCTTAAGTAATATTCCAACAACCGAAGTAGGTAGCCCCATTACCGACACGAGTTTATCTTCAACCGCCTTCACTTTTGAAAATGAAGTTTCCGTAGTAATTAATACAAATGAAGTCGAAACAATTAGTTTAGGCGCAGCAAATTCTATTGCCATTTTTGACAATATTTTAGCAATAGCTGTTGAAGCATCAACTAAAACACAAAATGGAGCTGTTTTATTCTATCAATTAGACAGCCAAGGTATTGGCACTTTTATCAAAGCGGTTAAAGTTGGCGCTTTACCTGACATGGTAACCTTTAGTCCCGATGGAAAAAAAGTTCTCATTGCTAATGAAGGAGAGCCTAATAGCGATTACAGCATAGATCCTCAAGGCTCTATTTCAGTAATTGAATTGACCAATACAATCCCTGCTGACATGAGTTCAACAATTAACTTAACTACCGATATTACTTTTAGCAGTGATTTATTATCAGATGAAGATTTTGATACAGATACCAAACGTATCAATTTATTAAAAGCTGATGGCTTAAAATTAGCCGGACCAACTAACACAACACTAGCACAGAGCTTAGAACCAGAATATATAACCGTAAGTGCAGACAGTAAAACAGCTTTTGTCGCTTTACAGGAAAATAATGCAATGGGCATTATTAATTTAGAAAATAATACTATTGAAATTAAACCACTAGGTTTTAAAAATTGGGGGGAATTTCAACTCGATATCACCAACAAAGATGAAGTAGCATCATTCCAGCAAGTCAATGGCTTATACGGTATGTATCAACCTGACAGCATTAGCTCTTATCAATGGCAAGGTGCGACCTTTGTCGTTACAGCAAATGAAGGTGATTCTCGAGACTATGATGGCTACTCTGAAGAAGTGAGAGTGAAAGATATTATTAACCCTGATAAAGAAAACAAATTATTATCAACAGAATTGCAGAAGTTTTACGATGAAAGTGGTGGTAAAAACGGCTTGGGTCGACTTAAAGTGACCACCGCTTTAGGTGATGCAGATAATGATGGAATTTATGAGGCTTTGTATGCCTATGGAGCTCGATCTTTTTCAATATGGGATCAAAACATAAACTTAGTTTATGATTCAGGAGATGATTTTGGTAAAATTTCAGCTTCCATTTTAGGAAATAACTTCAATAGTAATCACTCAGAAAATAAAGGCGATAATCGCTCTGACGATAAAGGCGGCGAACCTGAAGCGATAGCAATTGGTAAAATAGATGACAGAACTTATGGCTTTATAGCCAGTGAACGTTCGGGTAATTTATTTGTATACGACATTAGTAATCCGTTTAATGTTCGTTTTTCTACCTTTTATAATAACCGTGATTTCAGTATTGATTATGAATTAGATGATGATTTAGATAATCCATGTGATGAAACTGAAGGAATGGATTGTAGTCTAATAGAAAGTGCTGGAGATCTAGGGCCAGAGAGTATTAAATTTGTTAGCAGCGAACAAAGCCCAAATGGCATGCCCTTACTCATTATAGGTAATGAGGTCAGTGGTTCAGTAACTGTTTATCAAGTAGTTGTTGAATAAGTAGCTTAACGCTCAAAAATAAAAAGGATAAAAGTTTAAAACTTTTATCCTTTTTATTAGTATTTAGATCTTGTGTATTTATTGGGTTTGCTATTTTAATTGTGCCAATAAGCCATCGCTAGCATCTTCTACTAAATCTAAAACATAACGAAAGCCATTAACCCCACCATAATATGGATCAGGTACTTCAATCTCGTCATAATTGTTAGCAAACGCTAAAAACAATGAAATTTTATGTTGTAAGTGTTCTGGAGCGACCTTTTGTAACTCTTGTACATTATGATTGTCCATTGCTAGAATTAGGTCAAACTCTTCAAAGTCTTTTACTTTTACTTTACGTGCTTTTAGCCCCTTAAAAGAATAGCCTCTTTCTCCACCCACTTTTTGAGCACGATGATCAGGTTTTTCTTTTGCATGCGCACCAACAGTACCTGCAGAATCAATTTTAAATGATAATCCTAAATCTTTGGATTTTTGAGTAAAAACAGCTTCAGCACTAGGTGATCTACAAATATTGCCCATGCAAACAAACAGAACACTATTTACTTCTTTATAATTCATAAACTTAACCACTATTCTTCATGTAATCAACATATGACTTTAAGAGTTAAGCACTAATTAAAATCAAAACAACTGTTTTTATTTAGGGGATTTCAGCCTGTTATTCTGATCTGTTTTAATAACAAGGTAAAGAATAATTTAAAAAGAATAGGGTCTGTTGATCTTTCGCAGTTAAATTTTGTTCGAGATAAAAGCGTTTTAATCGCGGCGAGTAGTGTGTAGTCTAGTCACCTAACCTCAAATATAAATAATTGTTAAACTGTATTATTTAGCACTAAAGCCTATTTTATCCTTTTTATGGTGATTTCAATACTGCCACTATTGTTACCGTACTTTGACTCTAAATCATTAGCAAAGGCAGTAAACTCACCAGTCTTATCAACGGTATAGGTTCCATGCAAACCAATCCTTTTAGCATAATCATCATTAGCACCAATGCTGCCACATAACTCAAACCAGTTAGCTTTGCTCACGCGTCTAAATGGCTCAGCAGCAGCAATAAATGCTTCTTTTATACCAAGTGATTCGCTTTTTCGTGTCCAACCACTTGCATCGCAATCTATTGATGCGTCATACCATTCACCTTCTGGTTCAGCCGTAATTTCATATTCTGAATCTTTCTCCATCATAATGCCTGTATGGTTATACAAAGCATCCGCTTCAATTGTTTTAACGGCTATATCCCCTACTGCAAGTACTTGCCAGTTATTTAAGGGACGATGAATATGCTCATTTAAACCATCGCTATCAATACACTCATTAGAAAAGTCATGCCAAACACTGTGTTTTACATTTGTAAGGGATTTAGGTCGGTAATTAGAGTCTCTATGTAATCTTACAGGCACACTCCAATGTAAAATCGGTCTAGAGGTTAAATCAATCTTATCCTCTTTTATAACGCAAAATACTCTGTCATCTAAAGTTAACCAGTCGATTACTGGCCAGCGATCTTGTTGATGGTTTTTAGCTAAAGGATCAGGGTTACGTTGTAAATCATCAACTCCAATCATGCCTTTTAGTTTATCAGGGCAAGCAAGTTCCAATGCCTTACTGTCAGGGATTCTCAATTTTAAAGTGGGTAGTTTTACCAATAACTCTTGTTTTTTACTCATAAAATGCAACCACTTCATTGCATATCCTAATGCAATATCTGATAAGCCGTCTCGGTAATAGCCTCCACCTACATCTGAATGAGCGCCAGCAAACCACACTTCAGTGATACGTTTAGGATCTTTATTCATCAATGTTGGTTGAAAGGCACTTCGTTTATCATCCAAGCTCAACATGTGAGCTGCCTGAATAACAATAGTAGATAAAGTGCTTCCATTTTCAAAAACGACATCATAATCAGGACGACTTGACTTGTTCAAATTGGGAAGACCAATACTAGCAACAGTATCAAATACACATAGAAATACAAAAGGATCTGGATGATTTGCTGCGGTCATTTCATCAACCAATGCAACAAAGCGTCTAGCTAATGCAGCACCACGTGAAAAACCAGTGATAATGACAATATCACCCAGCTCATATACCGCTTTAAAATCACTTTTAGCTTTATTCATAATAGAGGCGACATCACTGCCTTCTAATGCTACCCCTTGATTAACTATTCTTGTTAACCAGCCTCCGTATGTGCCAACGCCTTTATAATAGAAACAATGTTGAATATTTTTAAGAGTTGAACGTCCGTATTTATTGCCTTTTTGATACAGATTTCCACCCATCATAAAATGCAACTTCAGCACATTACTAATATTGTCATCTTCTTTTTTGGCTTTATACTTTACCTCTTGCAAAGCATCTTCTGGCTCGTTACCCGTACCATCAAAATTAAAAATATGTAAATTACTTGGCATGATTTACTTCCTTTTTGTTACACCATTAGCTAAAAATTTGCCTTTGTTATTCAGTAAACATAGCAAAGGTTACAAAGACAAGTTTTAGATTGTTTATAATATAATTAAATAAATACTACCCTAACCATAGTTGATTATTTTTTAGTTGCAAAGCACATTCAGCTTGCTTTTTAGGTAGATATTAAAAATGATTATGTGTAATAAATAAGATTACAAAAAAGAAGATTAAATAATTATTTTTATGACGTTTAAAACCATACATAGAATGATGTAATCAGAGTCTTTTTACTCGATTAAATGGCTTAGAAAGTTATGTACTTTAGCTTTTGGAATCTTTGATAGTTTACTGATTAGGTTAAAAGGAACGTCTTCAATTTTTGCACGTTGTTTAATATCTGCGACCATTTTTAACCATAGCTCTGCTGTCATTTGCGCATCATAAAGCGCTCTATGATAACTACCATTTGAAGCTATTCCTTTATAATCGATTAATGTCGCTAATTTATGATTTGGTGCCGATTGATATAATCGACGAGATAGCAATAAAGAACATGCAAACTGCCCATGATACTCTAACGAGGTGTATTGTAGTTCATTATCTAAAAAGCGTTTATCAAATGAAGCATTATGAGCTACCAAGTTATAATCTTGAATAAAACCAGTAAAGCTTGTCATCACTTCTGCACAAGGTTGCGCTTCACTAAGCATTTTGTTGGTAATGCCAGTATAGCTTTCAATAAAAGGACTAACCATTCTACCTGGATTCATCAGTGCTTGAAATTGATCGACTACAATTCCATCTTCAAGTTTAACCGCACCAATTTCTATTGCTCTATCACCTAAGTCAGGTGATAGCCCTGTAGTTTCAAAATCTAAAATAACCACTGAATTAGCATTCATCATAAATTATATTGATTCCAATGAGAGTTCTAACATTGTACGAATTTGCTTTACAATTTTAGCTTCAATTTCTGGCTCAAATTGCTGAATTCTAGGGGTATGAATATGGCCTGTTGGAATAGTAGAATTTAATTGATCTCTTAAGCGGATACTTCGATATGAGATTTCATTAGATAAGTAACCACCACCCGAGCCACTAACCGCAACGTGACCATTAAGTTGAGATAATGATTGTGGTTCAATTGTTTCAGATTTCAATAATCGATTTATACTCGTTACCTTATGATTATCATTAACTTTATAAGCTGTCTCTTATACACATCTGACGCTGCCGAC
>OJGT01000107.1_pt1 | contig 17372 bp, 29 predicted proteins | sample 1595031 | NCBI WGS metagenome assembly OJGT01 (sample SAMN05416857, study PRJEB24817) | seawater metagenome | isolation source: Sea water | place: Canada:Atlantic | collected 2013-11 | reverse complement strand
TCGCTTCGCTCTCTATTTTAGCCAACTATTATTTGCCGCTTAATATGGGCGTTATTTGGCACCACGAAATCAAGATGAATTTTATTTGTAAAAGCGGTGTTTTAATATTGGTTTGGTGTGTGGTTCATAAGTTTTCGCCAGTAGTTTTATGTGATCAATTCAACGTAAGGTTTTTGGCTCAAAGTTCAAGGTTTGGTTAGTCGTGGCGCTGGGCATTTTTTGCTTCTACAGTCGGGCGGCCTTAAAAAGTAAAGTTCTTGTTTTCGTTGGCGCTTTTCCGCTACCATCAAATAACAAGGGCATTCAACCGGACAAAAAAAGCTTGTCTCGTTTTTTGCAAAGAACCGCAAAAAACAATCCAACTTATTTTGCCGTTTAATTTAGCGTTATATGGCAAAACGGAGTTTAGCTAAATGTTCGGCATGTTTAATAAAAATTCAATCCCTAAAATTGCTAGAGTATTGCCTCCTGCGTTAATTGATGCATTCGAAAAGCAAAACTTTTACTCTACTCAAGAAGTTAAGAGTGTTTTTGATAGTGAACTCAAAACTGAGCACAATCTTGAGTATGCTTTTGCGATGTTTTGTTCGCAACCCGATTTCGAAGAATTGAATTTAGAATCAACTTATAGCGACCTGCGCACTGGTGTATCAAAAAAGTGTTTTGGTAGTTGGCCTCGCTTCAATTTCGAATCACTTTTAGATTATTCTCGTCGCTCAACAATGGGTGGTGACGGTGGAGGTTTTGGAGGCGACGGCGGTTGTGGAGATGGAGGTTGCGGCGGAGGTGGTGGCGAATAGCCATATAACAAGCCACTCAAGCAGGACAAAAAACAGTTGGTTTTGCTCCTGCGTCGCTAATTTTAACCAACTATTTTGATACAGAGAGAGAAAAGAATATAAGAAAACAGAGAAAATTGTGAAATTTGGTGAAATTGTGCGGAATTGAATGATTTAGTATTTGAAAATGATTTTAATATAGTGAAAATTGAATTGAACGTTAAAATGAATTTGTTTCAACGCTTAATTTGATATTAATAGCTTCTAATAACTTATCTCTTTGTTGTTTTACCTCTATGTATTTTGCGCTTAATCTTGATAACTCAGCATCAACACATAAAGGACATTCAGGGGAAGATATTTTTTGTTCTAACCAATCTCTTGGGTATTCATATTTAAGCTCATGCAAAGAGCATTCAAACGTTAAGTTCTTCATGCTATTACTCTTAAAAATCCAGCTTGTTTTGACGTTTATCTACTTCTTTTTGGTGGGCCTTCTTTAATATGCGGTAAATGGCTGGTACCGTCATATTGAATTCTTTTGATAGTTCAACTTGGTTGTGTCCATTCCAGCGCTTATAAATCTCATGGTGTTTAAATATGGCATCAAGCTCTTTTCCTTTAGGGAAATAAACGTGTTCACCGCCATAATCTTTTCTTAAGTGATCAACTGTGCTGTGAGATACTTTCTCTGCGGTATCTTTATCAATACCGCATTCAATAAGCTGTGTTTCAAGATGAAGCATAGTAGTCATTAGAAAGCCTGCAGAACGTTCAGGTAAGCTCATTACTTTTTCACCTTGTATTGGTTTTGAATTTTTTCAAACATTGCATTATTTACTTCTTTGCTTTCTTCATAGAAGGTTTTGACTTGGGCTTTTGAGTCAGTGGTCTTAGTAGTATTAGCTGTTGGATGATAAAACTTCTCTTCCATTGTTTTTAATACTTGGCTTAAATAACTATGATTTTTGAACGGTTGATAAACACCGACTTGACGCTTAGCTTGAATAGTTAAAACGGTTCGTTCCAGGGCTGCATTTAAGGCTTGCTCATTATTGGATAGCTCAAGTACTTCATTAATTAACTTAACAGCGCGAGCATTATTGAGATCTGATTTTTCAGGACGCCAAAGCGCTATATAGCCTATTAAATTAGTAGCTAGTTTGGGCTTTAATTTAGCTACTACGGTTAATAATGACTTAGCGCTACTGTCTTGCACTAACGTATCTAAATGCAAATGGCCATGACAACTTGGGCAACGGGCTAACTTCATGCTTTAACGTTCCTCGCTTTGCTAAGCTCTCTTTGGTTCCAGGTCTTCAACTGCTCAATTGCTTGGCGAAACATAGCTGGTGTAAACCATTCAAGCTTAGTGACAGGTACACCGTTATTTTTAGACTTACAGTTAGCTGTTGCCCATGCTTCTAGTGCTGAGTATGTACGGTTTTCAATAAAGCCTGCGTCTGCCATTTCTTGCCAAAGAGAAAATAGTTTTGCATGAGCACCTTTTAATTTCGGTTTATTATTACTGGTTACTTTAAAGCCTGAACTTTTCATGTGTTCAAGCACTTTGAATAAATCAGGAATAGTCATATCAGAGCAGCTGCTTTTACCTGTCAAGTCTTTAAGATTAGAGCGATATAAATCATCATCGAGCTGCAGCTGGCTCTTTGCTATGTGGATTAACTTGATGTACCAAGATTTAGGGCGGTATTGAGCAGCCATTAATTACTAACCTTATTATTTGTATATGATTCATCAATTGCGATTTCTTGATCTTCACCAACAAACACACCAAAGCCATCTAAAACGGCAGTTCTTTCATTTTGATCAAGGTCAGTTGTTTCGAAAGTAGACATATCCAAACCACCAAGAAATTTACGCATTGCTTTTATTTGCTCTGTTGAAAACTCTAATGAACGCATGTTGATTGCTCCTTTACTTTTAATCGTTTGTTTCTTTGCCATTCGGCGTAACAGGCTTTACACCAATCTTGTAAACCATCGCTTCTTGAAGGGTTGGTATGATAAAACTCATTATCTGCAGGCCAGTACTCTTTGCATTTAGCGCAATTTTTTTCTCTACCCACGGCAGAAAAAATAATCTTTCCTGATCTTATTCTCATAGCTGTTAGATTTGGTGGCCAAACTGGACTAAATAATATGTGCATTTGAACCTCTTATAATTAATATTCTGGCACCCAAAAGCCCCAATTAAGGGGCTTGAGGGTTCCTACTTTGTCACCCTTGGCGTAGTTACCAATTGGAGGAATGTTTAATACCTGGCTAGACGTTTATTCACTGAGATACGCAACAACATTGCATAATGGACAATAGCTAATAAGTCAGCATGCCGAACGCCCACGGATTTAAATTTATAAGCTCTTACTTACTAAAGGTATTTGCACCCAAGCCCCTTGAATGTTGCGTTCTTGAAAAGTAATGTACGTTTTAGAGTCACTACAAATAATGGCTTCATCTAACGCTTTCATTGCATTAGTCCACTTGTCAGATTTATTAGAATCACGGTATTTACGTAGAGCTAAAATGCGATTTTTGTTGTACTGGCCTTGTTTATCAGCCTCAAAAGCATCACGCATTAATTGAGCAATAAAGCTACTGGTATCAGCTAATTCATCTTCAATAACTTCAGTGATTAATTGCTTAGCAATATCAATCTCTGAGCCAAATGATATTTGGTCAGCAATGCCTACTTGAATTCGCTTTTTTTGATCGTAACTCGTTAAAGTAACATTGCCTTTAGCACCGCCAATGCTTACATCATATTCACCAGCAATTAATGCAATCAGATCATTTACTTCACTGAAAACTTTACGCTTGAAATCTTCATGCGCTTTGCTTTGTGCTTTAGCTTGTTCAGTAAGCTCCAAAACCAAATCATGTTTTAATAAATCTTGCGGTTTAATCTCGCTAATAGGCGTTTGAAACCCTCGGCTATTGATTAAAAATTTTCGTTGTTCTACATGTTCTGTATTCATGGGGGTATTCCTCAGTTAAAAATTTATTATTTGATCATGCCAATTAATTCATCGGTAATTACCGGTTCACAGGCGCTTGCGGCTTCATTCATGGCTTTGACTAAAAGCGTATTAACCATTAGTGGGTAAGTCATGTCTTTGCTGCCATTGCTTTTAGTGATGCCGTATTGCACAACACCTTGTAAGCGTTGTTTAATGGCTTCAATAGCTTCAGGAGTGATAATGTTTTTAAAATCAACATTACAGCGTGATAGCTTATGAGCAATGTAGTCAGTCACTGATGAGCCAAGCGGCTGCATGGTCATAATGTTGCAACGATAAGAAAACTCACGGATATCAAAGTTAGATAAACTCAGCTTGGCTTCAAGCTCTGGTTGGCCAACTAAAATAACGCTAACCAAGCGATTAAAACCGTCGCTTAATTCACAAATACGCTTCAGATGCTTAATAGCGGCATTACTTAAATCATGTGCTTCTTCAATAACCAAAACATGTTTATTACCTGCTTTAGCACTTTGTTTTAAAGTACGCTCAACTTTACGAGCTCGGTTTTCTAAACCATTTGGCATGCTATTTATTTGCAGTTCTTCAGCTAATGCATCAAAAATCATGGCAGCGGTTAAACGCTTTTTATCAATAACCATAGCCTCAATAATTAATAGCTCAGGGTGATGATTATTTGCATAGTCATAAAAGCTTTTACGTAACTCAGTTTTACCTGCGCCACATTCACCCGTAACAGCTAAAATACTGCCATTTAAACTGGCTTGTACCATGCTTTCACGTACTCTACGTTGTGACTGGCTCATAAATAAATCATCAATGCCGTGTACTTCATTTTCAAAAGGGTGACGGGTTAACTTAAAGTGATTCATTGTTTTTTGGTAAAGCATTTCGCGCTCCGGTTGCTCAAAAATTAAAGTGGGTTTACTGGGTGTTTTTGTTGTTTTACTTGCTTTCCCTTTTTTAGTTTCAGTCTCGTTCCACATGGTTGAAAGTTCATGCGTGCTAACGTGCTCGTTCATAAATTTTTCAACAGCGGCTTTAATTTGCTCAGCCTCAATTAATATTGGCCATTTGCCATGGCGTAATAGTTGGCTTAATGCAGAGGCTGAAAGCGTAATCCCTGTTTTTTTCATTGCTCTAAGCAAATCAGCTTGGCTTAACTCATATTTAGCTAATAACGGCAGTACTTGATATGCAGATGTTGCATTAACAGTTCTTGGTGCTGTTTTAAGCATTTCACTTATTTCCTCTTGGTTGTCTTCACCCAGCAAACGGGTAAAGGATTCACGAATAGACTCAGGGTTAAATTTTTTAGGCCATAGCCCGTAACGAATTAGATCAAGTAGTGCGGTTCTTGAAATATGAGAACCGTGTGCTCTCATGTCAGCCACTACATCAAGCTGATTAACACCGTGTGCTTTAAGCGTTTTTACCATTAAACTTTTCTGTATATGTGCCATGACTATTTCCTTATTAGTTATTTACAAGTTTCAATACGGTAGGTTTAGGGTTAGAAATTTCAGCAACAATAGCTTCAATATCTTCAGTGAAAACTTGCTCATACCGAGACATAATCTCAATATCTGCTTGCTCTAAATCACGGCCGAGTGCATTCATTACTGCGCGTTTTAAGGCAAGTGGTGACATTGGTTTAGCAGGGGTTGGTACAAATTCAGTAGGTAAATCAAACTGTGACCCTTTAGGCGTAATAGCTGCAGGTAAATCAAGTTCATTAAGATGGCTAACCGCATTTATTTTACCGTTAAACGGCAGTGCTTTTTTCTTCTTGGCTTTGTCGATCTCTTTATCGTTCATGCCAGGATAAGCAGCATGATCTAATTCTTTTTGCTTCGTATCAATAATAGTATCTTGCTTGGTATCAAACCCTTCACCAAATACAGGAGATTCAGTTCTGTAGCCCCATCTATCTAAAGACAATGGACTAACTTCATGAATAGCATCTTCGCCATATTGGTTTTCAATAGTAACCAAAACCTTACATTCGTCATTAATAACTAACGGGCTTACTAATACTTTTAAACCTGCAAATATGCCGTCTACGTTAGCTAAGCTATAAGTAAGTTTTTGCTTAACCACAGGGTGACGAAAGCTAATTTCTAAATCACCTCTAACGGTGCGGTTTTCAGGCTCATGAGCAAAAATATAACGACAGTAATCTTCACAAGGTATGGCACGTAAATGATGCACAAACTCTGTGTTCATAATTTTAAGCCAAGCTTCAGTTCTTGCCATGCCATGACGGCCATGCTTAGCGTTATAACGAGGAAGTCTGTTAGCGTTATAGGCATTTTGCCAATTAACTGAAGCAACATTTAATTCATCGACACTGTTTACCGACTCTAAAAACAAACGACCTTCAAACAGTTTTTCAATAATGTCATTAGCCTTTTCAACAGCACCTGTAGCACGAGCTAAATGGGTGGTATGCGCAATGTGGTCAACCTTTAAACAACTCAGCGCATGTTTAATGGCTTTACTGGTCATAGCGCTACCTTTATCCCAATAAACATAACGCGGTAAACCATGAAATGGTGAGCCACTTAACTTGTTCCAACACCATAATAAAAAGTTATAAAGTGCTTGTTGGTTTTCACCTGCGCATTCAAAGTATTTAACGGCAACCAGGCCACTGCAATGGTCAACTAATACATAACGCCAAACACGCAAGTTTTTAATTTTTTCAAGCATTTCAGGCTTGTTTTTATATTGCTCTTGCATGGTGGTGTACTTTTGAACCTTCATACCTTTTTTATTACCAGGTGGGTAATAAAGCACACATAAAGAAGCATCAGCCAAATGTACATGGTTAGGATGTTCAGTTCTAAAATGGCCATGGGTAGTGTCTTGCTTGGCTTGTTTAGCCGTCATATTGTTGTCTCGCAATAAACGGTTTACATTACTTGCACTGGTAAATTCATGGCCATTTTCTGACAAAATACTAATAAGATTAGGTGTTTCTAATAGCGTTTTACCATTAGCCCTAGCGCTTGACTTGCCAGCAGCTGCAAGCATGGTGAGTGACTCCATATCTTGGCTAGTAGTGCCTGCATCAATACGGGTTTTACGACCGCTGCCACCTACCAATTCTTTTTTAATGCGATAAAACTTATCTTTACCCCAACCCAATTGAGATAACGCACGGTTTAAAATTGCGCCTTTCTCATTGTGTTTAGCCTCAGCTAATTGTTGAGCGTATGAAATAACCATTTCGCGTGCTACATCAGAAATCATGGTGTTGCCTTTATAGAATTAAAAATTAACCAACTAAACTCTGTTCTTCAGGCGTACCTTCAAATTGCAAATCGAAGAAGGTATCTTCTGCAGAAATGTCAGGGCTATATTTGCTGCCCAGTACACCAAACACTTCATTGGAAAATTCATTAATACGGGAATGTGCGGCATGCGCTTCGGTTAATAAGCTACGAGCAATAAGGGCAAGCGCCTTTTCATCAAGTGCTTCATCATTGCTAAGGTTTGAGTAAACATCACTTAGTTGATTAATCCCTTGCTCAATAGCCATTTTTGCTTTCATCATAGCGGCAGCGCTATCCATAGTTTGATGTTTCCAAGGCTCTTGGCTAAAACGACGTTTAGCTTCAAGTTCTTTAGCTTGGTTAAGCTTTTGTTGTGTCTCTGCTGATATTTCGCGTGCGGCTGCAACATCTTCATTAGCTTCATCAACTTGTTTTTGTAATTCAGCTTTTTCGGTAACTTGTTTAAATGTGAAGTCTTCAATCAGTTCTTTAACCGCTTCTTTATCACCTAAATCAACTGATTCGTTGTTGATTATTAGCTCTTGGGTTTCACTAGGTAGTTGGCGTAATTTGCGTAGCTCTCGGTTGCCTAAACCAATTCGTTGTGAGGCTTCAAAGAACTCTTCACCAAAAGTATTTAAGTTTAATAAGCGATCGTCTATCGTGCGTTTAGGAGTATGCAAAATTTCAGTACAAAATCCTTCCCAATTGGCAACGGTTGCCAAATCACCATTTTCTGATTCATAGGTCAAACCTACGTAATCCTTGGTTTCTTTAGCTTTTGCTAGTAGCTTCAAAGTGGCAACGGTTGCCAATTTGTTGATAAATTCAAACGCTTCTATTTGACCTATTTCTCTTAACACATCTTGCTTAGAGGCAAGTATCTGTTTAGCTTCAACTGTTGTAGCTTCTTGTTGTGAAGTTATTTCTTGATTCATGGTTGTTCCTATATCGCTAATAAGCCGTAGTTATGGGCTTCTTGCTGTATTTGTTGTTGGTGTTGTCTAAAGTTCATTGAAACTGTATTGGCAAGCTGTACCAATGGCGCGGCTAAACGAAATCGCTTATCATCTGACGGTAATGCTTCTGCAAAGCCGTTATGCTGAAGATTTGCTAATACACGGGTAATATTACTGGCTGATGTTTCAGCAATCTTTGCTATTTCACCAGGGCTAATACCGTTTACTTCATTGCCTGCCATAATGGTGATCACTTTCAATGTGCGTTGAACTTGTTCTGACAAATAGCTTTTATTAATTTCACTCATTGGGCTAATACCTCTACTAAATGATGCGCATAGCAAATCATAATTAAAAACGCTAATACGACTACAAGCTCAATAATGGTTAGACGTATACGCTTCCAACGTGGGTAAGTTTCAAACATTAAATCGTCGACTCGGGTTTTAGTTGGCTTATTCATTGTTACCCCCTAAATCAAATGTTTCTTGTGGGCACTCAGTAGCAGCAACATTTTTTTGCTGAAACGCTAAATCTTGCATTAACACCTTAATGTGGTCGATAGCGTCTTGAGCAGTACATGTACCTTCATTTGCTTCAATGATTTTTGCTGCCACTTGCGCCATATATAACTGCAACTGATTTAAATCTTTATGTTCAGCTTTACGGCCTGTTGGTGCAGGAACTAATAAGTAACCTTGGCTATGCGCTAAATACTGTGTGACAAAGTTAATGCCACAGACTTCCTCAAAGGCGATAACGGCTTTAACAGGCATTGTGCCGTTAGCTATCCACTTATATAAAAGGTCTTCATTAATACCCATACGGTCACCAATTCGCTGTACGCTTTGGTGCTTTTTCACCTTGCCATGCTCTTTAGTTAAACTAAGCGCCTTAACTATTGAGTGCGGCACAATGCATTTCCAATTTGTTCTAGGCATTAGAAATTAATCCTTGATCTCGTTTCCAAAAATACAGTTCGTTTTGCTCTAGACGGCCTACCAATTGTAGATCTAAGCTATTAACCATTGATTGAACAAGCAGCAGGCCACCATCATGAAAAATTATACGAACACGAGTAAGATATTTAGTATCAACAACACTGAGCTGGGCATAATTAGAAGTTTGTTTGAATTGCTGGCTAAGTTGCCTAGCCATATTCGCTACGACACTATTGCTTGGTCCATTGAACGAGAAGATCCTGCTATGTTGCAGCTGGTGGCCTTGTGCCGTTGGTTTGGTTTGCGTGGATATATTCATCATTACTTTTTAACCCCCGATAAATTTAGACAGTCTTTATTCACACCAAGTGAATGCTATGAGGCTAAACGTTGTTTAAGGGCTTCAACACGCTCTTGGCGTGAGGTAGGAAAGTTTTGAACGTCTTGGTAGCTAGTAGGAAAGACATCATTTACTGTCAGTTCAAGCGTGGCCGCAACCGCTTTGGCAACGCGATAACTATTGTTAGTGCCTTTGCAAACTTGGTGAACATTTACGGGTGTACAGCCTAACGCATCGGCAATCATTGACATTGAATAACCTTTTTTACGTAATTCAGTTTTAATTGTTTCGTAATCCATAGTAGACTCTCTTAGTTATACCTAGTTGCAGCTAGGTGTTATTAATGGTTTTGTTTAAGTGGTGTTAGTATAGGTTCAATATGTTGAACCTGTCAACATATTGGGTGCAATATATTGAACTTTTTAAAGAGTGATCGTGAATACTTAGGCTTTCAGCAAAAAGAAATCTTTGAGAAAATAGCTGTTAATAAAGGCACTTTTATTCGTTGGGAATCAGGAAAATCAATACCTTCAGATAAATTGGCGTTGTTAGCTGACATTGGTTTTGACGTGCAATATATCGTCACTGGCATACGTTCAAATAATTTAGAAAAAATAGCTAATCAACCAACAACACCCCATTTTGATTTTGAAGGTAAGCTGTCAACCATCGTTAAGGTACTTGAAGAAGTGCTCAGTGATTTAGATTTGAGCCTAAATTCTAAAGCAAAAGGTGAAGTAGTAGAAACTTTACTTATGCAAGCTATGCTAAAGCATGCCATTCCAACCAAAGAAGATATTTATCCGATATTAAAATTAGTGGCTTAGACATAAAGATTAAGGAGTATCACCATGTCTGATAATTTTGAACAAAAATTAAAAGAAAAGTTAAGTACTAGCTTAAAGCAAGCTAAGTCAAAAGCTATATCATCATCTTGCCAAACCATTAAAGGCAACGGCAATACCCAAGTAGGCAATAACCAAAAAATCAATCAAAGTATTGATGGTAATGATAATGTACAAGTAGCTGGTGAAGTAGTAGATGACTAAGCAAGCTATTGACGGAAATGATAATCAGCAAGCCAGTGGCCATATTTATAATCACTATTCAAATTCACCTGCACAAGCTTGTATCACACCCTATCAAGCACGCCAATTACGTTGGTTGGTAGATACTATTGAAATGATACTTAATAGTTATAGTAAGCCTACCTCAGCTGCTGAAATATGGGCTGATTTACACGACTACTGTCATACACCAGCCCCCTTACCAAATGAAAGCCGTAGCCAGTATAAATTAATGCCGGAAACAAGCTTTTACCGTGCAAAGAGCTATTTGCTAGAAAAGCTTTGGATAGCTCGAATGACGGGAAAATCTAAACGTAGAGCGAAGCTATATTCAAGTGATGTTAATCCAGGCTCTGATGATAATTATGAAGCCGATGTTAATCCTGATGTTGTTCAAAAATATTTTAGTAAATGCGATGAAGTTGACGCTTTGAAGCAAGAAGTCGAAGCACTCAAAATTAAGCATGCTAAAGAAAAACAAGCACAAGAGTTAACGTTTGTGAATAAAATTAATAAATTGAAGTCACAATATGAAGTTATGGAAACAACGAATTATCCCAAGCAAGCTCCATATACCTCTTGTGATATTAGTGAAATAAACATATGGGATTGTGTTAGTGGTGGTAATTACAGTGCTACTGTAACTCACGATGGCGATAATGATAGCCAATCAGTGGGCAAAATCGAACTGGTTATTGGACAACTTAATGGAATCGATATTACACACACGCGTTTTAAAGATGGTGGTCATACTTTACATTTTGACATGCTAGGTAGTGCAGAACGACGCTCTTTATGCCAACTGCTTGACGTTGTTGCAAATGAACTTAAAAAAAGTAAGAAAGATTTAGGTGGTTATTATTACTATGGTGATGAGGGTTGGGATTCTGAAGAGTTCAACGCATTAATTCGTGAGTATGAACAATCTGTTACTAATAGTGAGAATGGTGATTAGCTCAAAGAAAACATTTTAAGGCTATCTTAACTAGCATATAAAAACAGATTAACAATATAGGGAAATAAAATGAAATACCTTTCAATGGTACTTTTAACGGCTGTACTAACAGGCTGTGCCTCAACCACACCAAAAGTGGAATGGGTTGCCAGCACTGAGTTTGATCGTTTTACCGACCAAACAACTTGCTCAGTGACAACTGGCAGTTTATATACTCAGTCATCGGTGTTTACCTATACCAACCATTTATATCCTTTCATAGAAGAAGTAGAAGATCAGTTACGCGTAGGGCTTAAAAGTGGCGGCAAGTACAAAGTACCTGTTGGCGATATTCAGTTTCGTATTGATAAAAATAAAGCCTGGGGTATATCTATGAGTGAGACACCAGTTAGCATAAAGCCTAATACGCAAGTTAACGCACAAGCAGATTTAATGGCAGAATACGCCAAAAATTTACCACCAGAACAACAAGCACTTATTGCTAACTCATACAAGGCGGCAATGAATTCAACAGGGAAAATGCTATCACCTTATACAGCTGCCACTGGTGATAAGGCCAAAGCTATACTAAAAGAAATGTTGAAAGGTAATATTATCATCTACCGCACTCTAGGCTTTGGCCAAATGACTAATTATGGCGGTGGTACTACAGGTGAGTTTGTACTTGATGGTTCATTACAAACAGCATTGAATAAATGTCAGATTAAAATTTAGAAATAACAGAAAGGAGAATCGCCATCCTTGGCCTCCTTGCTAGATGTATAAGTTAAAGATAGGCATTAAATTGCAATAAAACAAGAAAAAACCTGTTTAGGATAAGAAAATAAGGAAATAATAATGGCTATTAAACATGTAATTATTCATGTGGTTAAGCGTGATAAAGATGGTGAAAAGTTAGAAAAGCAACTAAGGAATACTGAAAATAGTACAGAAGGGTTAACTGAAAAACTGACCGGTGAATTGATAGAGCTTTTTTCTAATACCTCCCTAAATATTGGTGAGTTTGGTGTTGATGGTGATAATGAACTTATTCCTCCTTTTGAAAAAACATTAAATACATATTATACGCAAAAAACAAATTGCAGTGACTTTGTTCAAATGACAAAAGATTTTGCGAACCGATATGAACATGTATTAGTTAAAAATAGTTTATCTTCAGTCAAAGGCGGTTATCTTGTTTGTTACCAATATGAATATCGAAATGAAGATTGGTTAGCTATTGCTATATTGCAACGAAGTGAAGGGATTGATATAGATACAGTTAAATTAGATGTGATAAGTACCCAAATTTTAGAATTAGAAAAACTACATTTAGGGACTGCCGTTAATTTGTCAAAATGGAAACAAGATTTAAGTCACCGTTATATTAAGTTTAAAACTGGCCGTGCTGCTGTTATAAGGGATTATTTTGAAGAGTTTATAGGTTGCCAACGGGATAAGCTTGCAGCAGCAAAAGAAACTAAAAACTTGAGGACAGCAATAATTGAATATGCTGTAGAAGAGTTAGGGTTAACAACAGATCAAGCCCAGCAAAAAGTTGCCACAGCACTCAATTTTATCAAAGAACAAATTAAAGCTAAAAAAAACATTCTATTATCTGAAGTGTCTAAAGCTGTATTTCCTACCGCCTCTGATGACTTTTTAACTGTGGCTCAATTAGACCATGATATCAGTGAAGAGCTAGCGATAGATCCAACCGAACTGAGACATTATGAAAAAATATCAGGTAAAGGGAATGGAGTATCCATAACATTTGATCGAGATAAATTGGATAAAACTGTAACTTATAAAGATGGTATACTTTCTTTTTCCGAAATTCCTGATTTACTTAAAACTGAAATTTTGGAAGAATATAAAATCAGAGCCAAAGCAGATACTAATAAATAAAAATGAACCTTCAAACCTTAAGTTTATATGCTGAGATAGTTAAACAACTTTCTGAAAAGAAAGTTGATCCTGTATCTTCAAAGCTTACTGGTTATATTACTTTAAGTTTTGAGCTTGTTGATTTGTTAAGGAGTTTACATACGAATGGCTTATGCTCTGGCTCTATATCTTTTTATGATAATGATATCAAAGTCATTGATGCTGCCTTTGATGAAATAAAAGACGCCCATTTTGCGTATAAAGCAAAAGTTGAGCTGATTACTAACAAGGCACATAGTAAATTTTTTATTTGTAATAATTGGGATACGTTACTGAGTTATGAAGAGTACGTGAAAAACCCAGTGGAAGCGGTATATTTTATTGAAGAATATAAATTAGTTACCGTCGAAGATGATAATAACAGGTTTAATAATTATCAAAATATTGCAAAGGTTTATCAATTACTTGAATCTGTTGCAATTTCAAGTTCAGGAACTGCAGACCTTGTAGTATATGAACGCGCATTACAACTATCATATCAATTAAAAAAGTCTGATTTAGATCATAGTTTTGATACTGAGGTATTAGAACGCTTTCTAGATAAAGACTTACACCATGAAGCTAAGGTGTCACTAGTCTGTAAAGCGTTAGTTACCTTTTTAAGTAGTACAAGGAAAAGTCTGAGATTTGGATATCTCATTAGTCATTTCAACGCATTTTCAATGGACCTATCTTTAAGTTATCAAAACTATGTTGATAATTACACTTTTGATAAGGTTAGGAAAGAGTATCAAGAAAAACATACATTATATGTTGAACGGGTGAATGATGTTTTCGATGGCGCAGTAGCCAAATTACTAACTATGCCTGCAGGTGTTTGGTTTGCAATTACTCAAATACAAAGTTATGAAGTTGGAGATTTAGCGTTTATAAAAAACATTGCTGTATTAATTTCAGTTTTTATTTTAGCTTCTTTTTTAATTTTAAATTTACTCGGACAATTTGGTGTTTTAAATGTTCTTTCTAAAGAATATGAGGGATTATTTGATCGATTAAAAAGCGATTACCCGCAAGAAACCTCTGAAATTATCTCTGTTTTAGCTGATATTGATGAAAAAGCAACTTGGGTATATATCAAGTTATTTACTTCGTTATTCTCAGCATTAGTTCTTGTTGGTTTATCTTTTATACTCATGTATAACGCTGCTCTTTAGTTTTACTAACTCAGGTTAATATTACCTAATCCCCCATGCTGCCACACTGGCAGCATGAAAAAACTAAACAAATACATTTTAGCCATCAGCACCGAAATTCCTTTTGGTGCACGTCAGGCTATAGCTCGCATCCTTCAAGAAGAACAAGGCTACGTTAACCGCAAAAGTGACCGCGGTGGTGAAACTAACTTTGGTATCACTAAACGCTGGTATCCTCACTTAGACATTAAAAATCTATCATCATCAGCTGCAGCTGACATTTATTACAGTGATTACTGGCGCTTTAATAAGTGTCACTTACTACCTGAAATGTTGGCATTAACCTTTTTTGATTGCTGTGTTAACCAAGGTGGCGATTTTGCCCGTAAAGCCTTACAGCGCCAACTAAAAGTAAAGGCTGATGGCATTATAGGCGAAAAAAGCATTGCCGCAGCTCATGCTCAATGCGACATGATTTTTGTAACTTCTTTTACACGCCAACGATGCAAACAATATTGCAACCTTGCCCAAGCCGATAGTACTCAAGTTATTAATATTGAGGGCTGGATTGATCGCGCCTTAGATATTTTAGAAGAAAGCCAAATAGCTGTTTTCTATGGGCCACAAGAGTAATGGGCAGTAAACAGCGCTATGCACAAGGTCGCCAGGCTCGTTTACGTGCTGAAGTATTTTGCGACCTGCAAGGTGTGCCGGTTAACTATTCATGCATTTATTTACGTGTTGAGCAAGCTAATCAATTTAAACGTGGCTGGAATAGCGTAACCGCTATAGATATTGACGTGGCTGTTAAACAAGTTCGTGCAGGTAAAGCAAAGCTAGAGCCGAAAACTAATCTTGCTGCCATCGTGGCAGCTTCTTAGGAGTTATTATGTCAAAAATTGCTGAAGTATTAGATAGCATTGGACTCATTGTAATTGTTCTTTTGATTGCACGAGTCATTAATTGGTTACTGAGTGGTTTTATAGCTAGTTGGTCATCAATAGCGCAAATAGGCCTGAGTATAACCATTGCTATTATTTTAGTTTTTCTTGGGCTGGTACTCGCTTATAACTCTCAAGATAACGAAGGAAATTAACATGTCAGTATTAGCCGTTTTAGGCATAGCAAAAACACTCGGCATAACAGAATGGATGAGTGAAAAACTTAGCGGTAGCGACAGCAGTGCTGCCAAAGTGGCCAGCAAAGTACTTGATTTTGCCAGCCAAGTAACGGGTGAAACGGATCCAAAAGCCATGGAAAAAACCCTAATTGCTCAGCCAACCCTTGCTGCTGAATTAAAACGAACTTTAGTGGCTAACGAGCATGAAATAAATATGGCTCCGTATAAAGACCGTAAAGACGCACGGGCTATGCACAATCAACATCCAGAGCAAGCCGACAACATTGCCGATCGCATCATGAAGTACAACTTGCCCTATATTCTATTTTTATTAGTCGCTAATTGTTTGGCTATGTTTTTCCTAAGAGAGTACAGCGCCATTTTAGCCATTGTTTCAAACCTTATAGGCATGACACTTAAATCGTTATTTGACGAACGTAATTGTGTTACTGGCTTTTACTTTGGCTCTAGCATGGGCAGTAAAAATAAAGATGTGAATAACCCGTTAAAAGGAAGTGATTAACTTGACTGACCAATTTGAGCAAGCAAGTAAATTAGAAGAACTTGCCCGCAGAGAAGCAATTAAAAACCAACAGCGTAATAAAGAAAACCCTTTAATCATTGATGGTAAACGTCACTGTTTAGATTGTGAAGATGAAATCCTTCCTCTTCGTGTGAAATCTGTTAATGCCGTGCGCTGTATTGGATGCCAAGTACATCATGAAGCATTAGAACGACACCAAAGGAGTTAATCAATGGAATGGTTAGATAATAATTCTCGCATTATTCAAGTAGTACTAACTGTTATTTATTTTATTGTGGTTTGGGCGCTAGCCGTAACGTTTGTTAAACGAAAAGACCATGCCGAATCGAATGAAAAGCATAAAAACGATCGTGATGAACTAGCTGGCCGCGTTGCAAAAATTGAAGACACGTACAGTAAAAAAGAAGAACACACCATCTTATCAACAAAAGTGACAACAATTGAAACTCAGCTTAAACAGTTACCAGAGCCTAAAACAATTCATTGCCTTGAAAAAGAAGTTGGTGAATTACAAGGCTCTATAGCAGGGCTTAAAGAACAACTAACAATCTTTACTAACCAAGTCAGTATGCTAGTAGAAAATGAACTCAGAGGGGGCAAATAATGCCATTACAAGATATTCAAAACGAACACGCTCGCTTATCAATTTTACGTGCGCTTGATGCCCTTAATTACTCAAGCAACGACAGCATTATTAAAGATTCTTGCCATGAGTTTGGTAATAGCATGAGTAGCGACCAGGTACGTACTCAGTTAGGTTGGTTGGCAGAGCAAGGTTTAGTAAACGTTTCTCGCAAAGGTAATTACATGATTGCCATGCTTACTAGCCGTGGCCAAGACGTAGTTCAAGGCATTAGCTTTGTTGATGGCGTTAAACGCCCAAGGGCTTAATTATGGCTAAAACAAAACCTTATAGAGTTGGTGAAAAAGAAATTATTCATAAACTGGCACTCGCTTTGTTAGCTGCTGATATAGAAAAAGGTGTAATTAAACCTCAATTCGAGAAAGAAACAGGAAAGCCGTATAAAGACAAAGGAGGATATTTAGATATCTACCTAAAAAGCGATCCTAAAGCCAAGCGAGCATGGAAGGCACTTCAACGAGAAGTCAGAAAGGTTCATGCTGATTACTTAGCTTATTCAAAAAAGGAAAAAGTTAATGGCAGACCGTAAAACACGTGGCAAGCGTTCAAAGGTTGACTTACTACCTACTGCGATAAAAGCAGAGTTAGATCTTCTATTGCGTGATAACAAAATGACGCAAATTGAAATCCTTAGCATTGTTAACGCCCTTATCGATGACTGTCTCTTATACACATCTCCGAGCCCA
>OJGT01000106.1_pt1 | contig 17446 bp, 12 predicted proteins | sample 1595031 | NCBI WGS metagenome assembly OJGT01 (sample SAMN05416857, study PRJEB24817) | seawater metagenome | isolation source: Sea water | place: Canada:Atlantic | collected 2013-11 | reverse complement strand
CGAGATTCCTCTACGTCTCGTGGGCTCGGAGATGTGTATAAGAGACAGATATAATTACGCCCAAAAACTAGCTCAGTTTCACCACTCGCATCTAAAACTTCTTGTGGCACTTCTTCTTTAGCGATAGCTCTAATAGCATGCACAGCTGCAACTTTCATTTCATCATTAATAGTGCGGGCGCGAACATCTAAAGCACCACGGAAAATAAATGGAAAACAAAGTACATTATTTACCTGATTAGGATAATCAGAACGCCCTGTTGCAATAATTGCATCACTTCGAGCTGCAAGCGCTAATTCAGGCTTTATTTCAGGATCAGGGTTTGAACAGGCAAAGATTATTGGATTTGGCGCCATTAACTTAACTTGCTCTTGAGTTAATAAATTTGGACCTGATACACCAACAAATACATCAGCACCTTCTATAGCATCATCTAATGTACGTTTATCCGTATTGTTAGCAAAAAGCTTTTTATATTCATTCAAGTCATTTCGACGAGTATGTACAATGCCTTTTGTATCAAGCATATAAATTTTTTCACGTTGAGCACCACACGTGATTAATAATTCCATACAAGCAATTGCCGCAGCACCAGCACCCAAACAAACTATGTTTGCCTGCTTAATATCTTTACCTTGAATATCTAAAGCATTGATCATGCCAGCTGCAGTTACAATAGCAGTACCATGCTGATCATCATGAAAAACAGGAATCTTACAACGTCCAATTAACGCTTTTTCAATAGCAAAACATTCAGGTGCTTTAATGTCTTCAAGATTTATGCCGCCAAAACTATCAGCAATATTAGCAACAGTATTAACAAACTCTTCTACTGTTTTATGCTTTACTTCAATATCAAATGAATCAATATTAGCAAAGCGTTTAAATAATAAAGATTTACCTTCCATTACAGGCTTTGATGCCATTGGACCTAAATTACCTAAACCTAAAATAGCAGTACCATTGGTAATAACAGCAACAGTATTACCCTTTGCCGTATATTTATAAACATCATCAGGGTTTGTAGCAATTTCTCTTACTGGCTCAGCAACACCGGGGCTATAAGCTAGTGATAAATCTTCACTAGTTTCAGCAGCAGTAGTTAATTCAACACTGATTTTACCTGGTGTAGGTAATGCATGATAATCAAGTGCGCGTTGACGAAAGTCTGTCATGATGGTTCCCAAATGCATGTATATCCGCTGTTTATCCAAGTGTATTTTCAAAAATGGTTTGGATAAATAACAAATATTTATATTATTTAATAATGAACATTAGATGAATATTCATTCGTTGATTTTATTACAATAATTAGTGTTTACAGTCTATTATATTAATTTTTACTAATACAGAGTTATTTAACTATATAAAATCACTGTAAGGTCTAATAAACATACACGACATCTATTGCTAAATCATATTATTTTGTTTAATAGTCATTATTCCATACCATAGCATGAGTATAATGTTCAATTTATCAACTCGAATAATTGATACTAGTTACTTTATTGAAGTCACAATGAATCAGCCATTAACAGGCAAAAAAAAGCCAACCTTAAGGCTGGCTTTTATAAAACGCTGATTGATTAGTATTTAAACAAAAGGGTTTTCTTTAATAATTGTTTCATTACGATCTGGACCTGTTGAAATAATATCAACCGGAACACCTGTAATTTCTTCAATGCGTTTAATGTACGCTAAAGCATTTGCTGGTAAAGCTTCTACTGATACAGCACCTACAGTATTTTCACTCCAACCTGGCATTTCTTCATATACTGGTGTTATTTTTTCATAACCTTCAGCTGCCGTTGGTGGTACCGTGATAATATCGCCTGATTCAGTTTTATAACCAGTACAGATTTTTAATGTTTCTAAACCGTCAAGTACGTCTAGTTTAGTTAAACAAAAGCCTGTAATACTGTTTACTTGAATTGCACGGTGCATAGCTACCGCATCAAACCAACCACAACGACGTTCGCGACCAGTAGTGGCGCCAAACTCATGACCCACAGTACCTAAATGATTACCAATTTCATCATCTAATTCTGTTGGGAATGGACCTGAACCAACACGTGTAGTGTAAGCTTTCGTAATACCTAGAATATAATCAAGGTGTTTAGGACCAACACCACAGCCAGTAGCAACACCACCAGCAGTAGTATTTGAAGACGTTACATAAGGATAAGTACCATGATCAATATCAAGTAGTGTTCCTTGTGCGCCTTCAAACATAATTGAATCGCCATTTTTACGTGCTTGATCCAATATTTCTGAAATATCAGCCGTCATGTTTTTAATGATATCAGCTACCGCTAATGCATCAGCTAATACTTCTTCAAAATTTACTGGTTCAACTTTATAGTAGTTAACCAGAGAGAAGTTATGATATTCGATAATTTCTTTTAATTTTGCTGCAAAAGATTCTGCACAGAAAAGATCACCAACACGTAAACCGCGACGAGCAACTTTATCTTCATATGCTGGCCCAATACCACGACCTGTAGTGCCGATAGCTTTTGAACCACGAGCAACTTCACGTGCTGCATCTAAAGCATTGTGATAAGGAAGAATTAACGGACATGCATCACTAATAAGTAAACGCTCACGTACCGGAATACCTTTCGCTTCAAGCATTTTAATTTCTGTCATTAAAGCTTTAGGACATAAGACAACACCATTACCAATTAAACATTTTACGTTTTCACGTAAAACACCTGATGGTATTAAATGTAATACGGTTTTTTCACCGTCAATAACTAGTGTATGGCCTGCATTGTGTCCGCCTTGATAGCGAACGACATACTTTGCTTTATCGGTTAGTAAGTCTACGATCTTACCTTTACCTTCATCACCCCATTGGGTACCTAGAACAACTACGTTTTTGCCCATTTTGACTATTTCATAAGAAAATTAGGCGAGAATTCTAACAAGAATAGATATGTAGTCCAAGAAAAAATGTATCATTTTTGTCATAATTTTAAATTAATGAATTAATTCAAATGATTACAAATGTTTTTTCTAAATAAATTTTATTACTGTGATATCCAAATAACGATTACACCCAACAGTAAAACAAATAAACCTATGTTTCTAATATCTGTAATCGGTTGTTCAGCGAGTTTTCGTATATAAGCTTGCCACTTATTGGGAAACAACGCAGGAGCTATCCCTTCAATAATAAGCACCAAGCCAAAAGCGAGTAATAATGTATCCATATTAGGTCACCTATTCAGACTATGAGTTACAAAAAAGCCAGCAATTTAGCTGGCTTTTTTACAAAGTTAAATTTTTCTACTATTTTTTGACGCTACTACCTTCTTTTAAATAGTTAAAGAAGTCGCTATCTGGTTTAACAACCAGTATATCGCTTTTACTATTAAAACTTTTTTCGTAAGCTTGTAGGCTACGATAGAAGTTATAAAACTCAGCATCTCGGCTATAAACATCTGAATAAATTTTAGCTGCTTGTGCGTCTCCTTCACCACGAGTGGTAGAAGCAGATTTTTGTGCTTCAGCTAACATTACAGTCACTTTTGCATCGATTGTTGCTCGAATGATTTCAGCTTGTTCTTGCCCTTGAGATCTATGCTCTTTTGCTACAGCTGTTCGCTCTGCACGCATACGTTCATAAATAGAAACACTGACTTCAGTAGGCAAGTTAATCGCCTTAATACGTACATCAACAACTTCAATACCTAAGTCTTCACGACTACTTGCAGCACTTTCCAGTGCTTGCTTCATAATATCGTCTCGATCACCAGAGACTATTTCTTTAATAGTTCTGTTACCGAACTCAGTACGTAAGCCATTATTCACTTTTTGTTTCAGTAAAGCTCTAGCATTTTCAACAGAACCTGAGGTACGTAGGTAATACGTTGAAAAATCAACAATTCGCCATTTAACAAACGAATCTACCATTAAATCTTTTTTCTCTGATGTTACAAAACGATCTGGCGCTTCATCTAACGTTTGAATACGCGCATCAAGCTTACGAACAGAAGCTATAAAAGGTAGTTTAAAGTGTAGTCCTGGTTCAAAAACCAACATTTCATCAGTTGTAGAATCACGTTTTATCTTTGAAAATTGAAAAACGATACCACGTTGTCCTTCATAAATAATGAAAACTGATGACACAACTAACACAAAAAGCAACGCAAAAATTGCAATGGAAAAATTCTTCATTGTCTAGTTTCTCCCACTGTTAAATCTATCACTTCGCCCAGAAATCGATGGTGAAGTATTAACATTTGATGTTTGCGGTGCTGGTTGTATTGTCTGAGATGCAGCACGATTTGTTGTAGACTGTTGCATTATTTTATCTAATGGCAGATACATCATATTATTGCCACCTTCTACATCTACCATTACTTTACTGGTATTACTGTACACTTTTTCCATCGTCGCCAGATACAAACGTTGACGCGTTACTTCCGGTGCAGCTTGATATTCAGGTAGAATTTTTGCAAAACGAGCAACTTCACCTTCAGCTTCTAGAACGATACGCTCTTTATAAGCTAACGCTTCTTGTTCCATACGTTTTACACGACCACGAGCTCTTGGCTCAATACCACGCGCATAAGCTTCGGCTTCACGTAAAAAACGTACTTCATCTTCTTGTGCTGAAATAGCATCATCAAAAGCATCTTTTACTTCATTTGGCGGACGAGCATCTTTAAAGTTAACATCAACAATGATTAAACCTAAATTGTATGGTTCAATAATTTTTTCTAACTCTTTCCACACGGATTGACGAATTTGTTCACGTCCACTGGTAAGAATATCATCCATAGTTGAATGGCCCACTACGTAACGTAGTGCACTATCTAATGATTGACTCAAACTATCATCAGCATTTGTTACACTGAAAACATAGTTACGAGCATTCATTACACGATATTGAATTTGCATATCAACACGAACAACGTTTTCGTCTTGCGTTAACATGAAACCTGAAGCAGGTAAATCACGTGTACTCTGCATATCCACTGGAATAATGCGATCAATAAATGTCCATTTCCAGTTAATACCCGGGTCTACCGTGCCAGAATATTGCCCAAAACGAAGTACAATGCCTTTTTCAGCTTCTTTAATGGTATAGAAACCACTAAAAGCATAAACAACGATGGCAATAACAAGTATTAGGCTTATACCTATACTAGAAAAGCTTTTGCCTGAGGGAGATGAACCGCCTGTAGACTTGCCTTTTCCACCAAAGATACCAGTGACTTTTTTACCTAAATCATTAAGTAATTCGTCTAAATCTGGTGGTCCTTGGTTTTTACCACCTTTGTTTTTCCAGGGGTCTTTATCATTATTCCCCGGTTCATTCCAAGCCATAGTGTTCTCCGCTAGGTTATTAAATTAATATTGTTATTCATTCTACAAACTTTTTCGACAAACGCTTAAAAAATGGTATTGGCTACCATTGATATAAGGTATGAGGAAGATACAGCTGAAGCATATTATTTATAATCAGTTTATGATAAAAAAAAATGTTTTATAAGACTCTATATAGGTATTAACACATTATTTTACAATAAACTGCTCTATTTGGTTGGTATTTTGCTTAACCAACCTGTCCCATTCTCTTTTTGGCAACTTAAGCATTAAATGACAAAAACCTTGTTCATCATAATGCTCTTCTTTTATACAATTTAATTTATATAAAATACCACGTAACTTACCTGCACTAGGCGGAATAACTAACTGTTGCTCTACAACATGATTACCCAATCGCTCTGCTAATGCGGTAAAAAACAAATCAACACCAATATTGGCTTGTGCTGACAGCCAAACCCTTATAGGTCGTCCTTGATCATCACGATCAATTCTTGGTTCAACATCATCTAAATTATCTATTTTATTACAAATAATTAATTGTGGAACTTCATCTGCTTCAATTTCAGATAACACGTATTCAACTTGTTCAATATTTTCACTACGTCTGTCATCTGAAATATCAACGACATGTAGTAATAATTCAGCTTCACGTGTTTCTGTTAATGTTGCTTTAAATGCAGCGACTAAATCATGTGGTAGATGACGAATAAAACCAACGGTATCTGCTAAAATAACACCACCTACCCCTTCAAGCTCAATGCGTCTTAAGGTAGGGTCAAGTGTGGCGAACAACTGATCAGCAGCATAAACTTCCGATTGTGTCAGTACGTTGAATAAGGTCGATTTTCCAGCATTGGTATAACCCACTAATGATAATGTGGGTAATTCTGCTCGAGTTCTTGAACGTCTACCTTGCTGTCGTTGTTTCTCTACTTTTTCTAATCGCTTACGAATATTAACTATCCGTTCATGCAATAAACGTCTATCAGTTTCTAATTGTGTTTCACCAGGGCCACGTAAACCAATACCACCCTTTTGTCGCTCTAAGTGAGTCCAACCTCGAATTAAGCGGCTACTAATGTGTCGTAACTGTGCCAATTCAACTTGTAATTTACCCTCATGAGTACGAGCTCGTTGAGCGAAAATATCTAGAATTAGCGTTGTGCGATCAATGACTCGACATTGACATAGCTCTTCAATATTTTTTTCTTGGGATGGAGATAAGCTATGATTAAATAGCACTACATCCGCTTCATATAGGCGAACTGCATCAGCAATTTCTTCTGCTTTGCCTGAGCCAACAAAAAATTTAGGGTGAGGATTACTTCGCTTACCAGTGACAACGGTTAACTCATTCACGCCAGCAGAAGAGACTAACATTTTGAATTCAGTTAAATCTTCTCGGGTGCTTTCATCAGGAAAATCCAGATGAACAAGCACCGCTTGTTCACCTGCTTGATAACGATCAAACAACTGCGTTAAACCTATATATGTTCATGGAACTTATGTTTTTGAAAAGTTAACTACTCGTCTGAATCTGTATGATTCGCCATAGGCGCGGTATTAACAGCGCGAGCAGGAACTACAGTAGAAATAGCATGTTTATAAACCATTTGACTCACTGTATTTTTCAATAAAATAACAAATTGATCGAATGATTCTACTTGTCCTTGTAGCTTGATACCGTTGACTAAATATATTGCAACTGGAATACGATCACGACGTAAAGCATTCAAAAATGGGTCTTGTAAAGACTGACCTTTTGCCATTATATGGCTCCTTTTTTTTATTATTAAGTAATTAATCAAAACATTTTGACTAATAATAAGTGATTTTTTACTAATCCTCAGTATATAACCAATTAATTATACACCAATCTATTATTTTATTTGATGATAGTCTCTATATTTATAGTCAGCATTGCTGATATTTGCCAACCAAGGCTAAAACTTGCGCTAAGTTCGTTTTGTCATCAGTGGTTAGCCAGTGTAAGTTTTGCCAACTACGAAGCCAAGTTAATTGTCGCTTAGCTAGTTGTCTCGTGGCACAAACACCGCGAAATACCATTTCTTTATGGTCAAATTCACCATTTAGATATTGCCACATTTGACGATAACCGACACAACGAATTGACGGCAGATCTTCATGTAAATCACCACGCGCTTTAAGTTTTACAACTTCGTCCTCAAAGCCTTGCTCTATCATCTGTTGATAGCGAATTTCTATTCGTTCATGCAACGTACTACGTTCTTGCGGTGTTATGGCAAGCTGTAAAACATCACCATCAAGTTTATCACCCTTGATTTCGGTTAATTGTGTTATTGTTTTATCCGTTATGCGAAATACTTCTAATGCTCGTGTAATACGTTGAGGATCATTAGGATGTATACGTTCTGCTGACACACTATCCACGGCTTGTAATTGCTCATGTAAAGCTTGCCAACCATTTTGTTCAGCCTCTGCTTCTATTTTTTGACGAATATCACTGTTAGCAGCAGGTAAAGGCGAAATTCCTTCAATTAAACTTTTAAAATACATCATGGTACCGCCAACCAATAGTGGTATACGGTTATTAGCTCTAATTTTCTCAATTTCAGCTAACGCATCATGACAAAAGTCTGCGGCAGAGTAGCTCTGCGTTGCATCACGAAGATTAATTAAACTATGTGGATAATTAGCTAATTCTTCATGTGTAGGTTTAGCTGTGCCGATATCCATATCACGATAAATCAATGCGGAATCAACACTAACAATGTCGCAAGGTAGCGCATCACATAAAGCCATCGCAAGCGAAGTTTTCCCCGATGCCGTAGGCCCCATTAAACAAATAACAGGAGGTTGCTTTATTGTTGAACTCTTATCAGACACGGTTAACTCTTATTTAATTGTAACTTGGCATTTAATTGCTTAACCTCAGATGTGAGGTCAAGAGGAATAGAATTCAAGAGCATTGTTTCGATTAATTCATCAGATAACTCTTTTTTAGCACTTAACCACAATGAATGTGCTTGTTCATTACTGTATTCTGTTGCAACCATGACTTTAGCGATGGCATTAATAATATGATTATCAACGTCGCCATCTTCTGAGCTATTTTCATTTTTAATTTGTGAAGATAGTATATCGATGATTTGCATAAAACTTGTATTTACATCTCTGTCTCTCAGCAAAGCAGGAAACTGTCGTATTTGTAGCTGCTGTTTTTGATTCCCTTTATTTTGAACAAAACATGTTATACCTGCTAATTCAAGCTGTGCTTGATAACTTTCGACAACACTCATCTGTGATTCAGACAGCGTTAGCAAAACAGGTAATAATAAGGGCTGACTTACTAAGCAAGGACTTGAATCAGCGCTTTGCTGTTGCCAACTTTTAATCACTTTAGCTTGATTAACTTGATATGCTAATTCAAAAAGAGATAACAGATGTAGGCCATCATCATGCTTAAACACTCCATAAGCACCATCTTTAATCATAAGAAAAAAGCATTCTTCAATATTATTTTGAGAAACTAAATCACTCGATTTTTCCTCAATAGGGTTATCTTCATGCTGAGTTGCAATATCAGGGGTCATTAACTCTTGGTAGTTATTAACTGCGGCACGTGTTATTGATTCACGCTGTCCATAATGACCTTGTACTGAACTAGGCTTATAGGCTGACTCTTTTACTTCTTGCAGAGGCTGAATGTAATCAGGGCGTACATATTGTGTATTTTCAATTTTTTGAGCTTGCACAGGCTCAGCTGAGTAAGCTGGCTGCGAAACTTCACCATGCCCATCAACAACTAATGAGTCATTTGTTAACGCTTTATGGCAAACAGAAAAAATAAAGTCATGTACATAGCGGCTTTGATGAAAGCGCACTTCATGCTTAGCTGGATGCACATTGACATCAACTTCTCGGTAATCTAACTCTAAAAAAAGCACAAATGCAGGATAAGTATCAGCAGGTAACAAGTCAGCATAGGCTTGACGAATCGCGTGATTAATTAATTTATCACGCATCATGCGTCCATTAACATAGCTGTAACAGAGGTCATTTTGATTGCGCGTATAGCTAGGTTTAGCCAACCAACCCATAAGGCGCATATTATCATGTTGGCAATCAATTTCTGTGGCATGGTCGATAAAGTTTTGTCCACACACCTTAGCAACACGCTTAGCATTCTGGCTTATATCGCTTGCTGCTCGATATTGACGAATAATTTTACCATTGTGAGTTAATGTAAAAGTTACATCAAAACGTGCTAACGCAATACGGCGAATTACTTCATCAATATGGTTGAATTCTGTTTTTTCAGTACGTAGGAATTTACGTCGAGCTGGTGTATTAAAAAATAAATCTAATACTTCAATCGTGGTGCCATCAGGGTGTGCTGCAGGTGTAATTGTCACCGCCATATCACGGCCTTCTGCATTTGCTTGCCAAGCAGTTTGTTGGGCTTTAGGTTTAGAAGTTAATGTTAAGCGAGCCACCGAACTAATACTTGCAAGCGCTTCACCTCGAAAACCTAAGCTATTAATAGCTTCTAGATCATTAAGGTTCTTAATTTTACTTGTCGCATGTCGACTAAGGGCCAAAGTGAGCTCTTCTTTAGCAATGCCAATGCCATTATCCGCAATACGAATACGTTTAACACCACCCTTATCTACATCAATATTAATGGAAGTGGCTTGTGCATCTAAGCTATTTTCTACTAACTCTTTAATAACTGAAGCAGGTCTTTCAACCACTTCTCCAGCTGCAATTTGGTTTGCTAAGCGTGCAGGTAGTATTTCAATTGTCATAGTACGGTAATGCTCAATATATATTTAAAAAATCATCCCGCTCGAGGAATTTTTAACGTTTGTCCAATACGTAGCGCATTGGATTTTAGATTATTAACTGATTTTAATGTTGCCATCGAAATATTATAGCGTTGCGCTAACACGGATAAAGATTCACCACTACGTACTTTATGCTTTTTATAGCCAACCGCAGCAAAATAGCTTCCCGTTAAAGGGTGTGCCATAAAGTAATTACGAATTCCAACATGAATCGCACCTGCTAATGATTGCTGATGTTTAGACCACGTAAGGTTCTTTTCTTCTTTATGATTAGAAATAAATCCTGTTTCAACTAATATTGATGGAATGTCTGATGACTTCAGAACAGCAAAATTACCATTTTGAGGGGTTTTCTTATGCATTTTAGTTATTTTTCTTAATTGCGAGATAACATTATTTGCTACACCAAAGCTAACACCTAACGAGTGCTCTTTGCTCATATCAGCCAAGGCCAAGGCTAAATGACTGTCAGATGTATTTTTAATTACACCGCCACCACCGCCAAGTAATTCAGACTTTTTCTCACGCTTTAATAACCATCGCGCTAACTCTGATTCTGCACGTCTTTTGGTTACGACCCATACAGAAGCACCACTAGGGCCTGGTGTACGAAATGCATCAGCATGAATAGAGACTAAAAAATCAACATGTTTTTTTCTTGCTAAACTCGTGCGGCGATTCAAATCAACATAGTAATCCCCAGAACGAATCATTACAGCTTTCATACCTTTTTCTTTATTAATCAAGGTTTGTAATTTTTTAGCAATGGCCAAGGTAACCCTTTTTTCATGGGTGCCTTTAGCACCAATGGAGCCTGGGTCTTCACCACCATGTCCTGCATCAATACCAATAATAATATCGCCTAAGCGAACTTTTGGCTTCGACACTACTTTTGTCGCCACCTTGTTTTTATCATATAGGTCAATAACCAAACGATTACCGTATTGTCCAGCAGGCGCTAAAGGAAAAACAGTTAATTGGTAAGACTTCTTTAACTCTAAGACCAAACGAGTACTAGATTTTAATTTAGCATTACTCGTGCGAAATAATTTAACTCGTGGGTCATGGTTTGCTAAGTTTTTAAGGGCTACACTATTCTTAGTATTTGTAAAATCAATGACTAAACGGTTTGGTTTACTTAAACTGAAATACTTATAGTCAGGCTTACTTTTAAGATCAAAAACAATACGGGTATTTTCTGGTGCAGGCCAAACACGAATACCATCAATACTATTAGTTGTTTTAGCATGGCTTGCAGTAGTTGTTACTACCAGTGAAGCCATTGCTAATACTAGCCAAATAATTCCTGTAAATAATGGTGATGATAACCGCATAACCAACCTTTAAAAAATCTAACGTATATAAATTATTACTTTTGTTCTGCTCGTTGAGAATACTGCTGTAAAACAGCCTCTCCTCGTAAAGAGCAAGCATCTAGTTTTATCAAGCGTTGCTCGTCTTGATAGCTAAGCTCAATTACTATATCAGCTTTAGCCAAAATTCCTGCGCCTTTTTCAGGCCACTCAACAAAGCAACAACAATTTTCAGCAAAATAATCGCGTATGCCCATGTATTCTAATTCTTCAGCATCACCTAAACGATATAAATCAAAATGATACACCTGCCATGGCGGTAGTTCATATGGTTCAACTAGTGTATAAGTTGGACTTTTCACATTACCTTTATGCCCCATCCCTCGAACAAAACCACGCGTTAAAGTGGTTTTTCCTGCACCTAAATCACCGTTTAGATAAACAATCAATGCTGATTGTAAATTATCATCTTGTTCATTTTGTGCTAAAACCACTTGTGCTAAGCCTTCTCCTACAGCAACAGTAGCTCGTTCATTTGTTAAAAAGTATTCAAGTTTTTTCATTTAATTGTATTCATTCAATGTTAAGTTGTCATAATTAACAAGCCGTTGTAATGATGCAAATAAGTCACTAGCTAACATACCACGTTGTCCTTGTTTATCCGCAATAATATCACCTGCTGCGCCATGAATATATACAGCCAAACAAGTGGCTACAAAATAGTTTTCTGTTTGTAAAGTGAGTGCAGCAATAATACCACTTAATACATCACCCATACCGCCAGAAGCCATACCGGCATTACCAGTACTATTAATCACAACAGTTTGGCCATCAGAAATTAAAGAGCCTGCACCTTTTAACACACAAATTCCACCGTATTTTTTAGCTATTGCTTGTACTGCATAAAACCGATCTGCTTCAATAGCAGCAGTATCACAACCAAGTAATGCCGCAGCTTCTTTGGGGTGTGGCGTTAACACCCATTGAGAGCTAAAATGATTTGTTTTAGCCAATAAGATCAATGCGTCAGCATCAAGCACTAACGCTGCACTTTTTTTATTGTTGTTAAAGGTATTGATGATGAGTTCAAATAAATCTTGTGACCACTGAGATTGCCCTAACCCTGGCCCCAAGATTAAGCTTTTAGATTTATCTATTACGGCTGAGCCAGCTAAAGTTTCAGCAATGCTCGGTGCTAGCATTAATTCTGGACGCCCATTAAAGACTAGTGCTTGATTGTCTTGATGACAACAGACGGCAACTAATGCCGCACCACACCGAAGTGCAGCTTCACTTGCTAAACGTATCGCTCCCGGCATTCCAATACCGCCACCTATGGCAAGCACTTGTCCTATACTCCCTTTATGACTTGTATTAAGGCGTTTTCTTAAAAAGCTAACACCGTCATGTGAAGGATATTGTTGTTGAAAATAATGCTGACAAACCACTTGTTGTGCAAACGCATCTCCCAGCCCTAAATCAGCCAAGATCAACTCACGCACAAAGTTTGCTGCCTGCCCAGTGAGCAAACCTTGTTTATATACAATAAAAGTGACTGTTACCTTAGCAATAATGGCAAAAGAATTATCAACAGAGCCAGTACTTGCACATAGGCCAGAGGGAATATCGACACTGAGTACATCTGCTGTATTAGCATTTATCACAGTTACTAGCTGCTGTATTGACGCAGTTAGTGAACCATGAAAGCCAATACCAAATAACGCATCGACAATAACATCGCCAGAAAATAAATCTACCTGTTCAATTAAATCTTGCGTCACAATATCAGTAAATCCTGTCGATATAAGATTTTGATATGCGAGTAACGCATCGCCTTTAAGGCTATTCTCATCACAGGTCATAAGTAAGGTAACGTGAAAGTTAGCTTCATGAGCTAAACGAGCTATAACGAATCCATCACCACCGTTATTGCCTTTTCCACAAACCACGAGGATAGACCTTGCCTTAGGCCAATATTGTTGCAACTTTTCAAAAGTTGCACTGCCCGCTCGTTCCATTAATTTATATAATGCTAATTGTTGGTTTTGTGCAACTTGAGACTCATTGCTTAAAACTTGCTTAGCACTGTAGGTACAATGCCAGTTATGTTTTGCTACAGGTAATTGTGATAAACTCATAAATACTTTTGCACCTTGCATTAAATGGATAAATTGTTTCTAAAATGACCAAAACTACAACTAATAGCCCTGATATTAACTATCCTGAATTAGTGGAAAAAATCAAGTCTTGGGGCAAAGAATTAGGCTTTTCTCAATTAGGTATCACCGACATAGACTTATCCAAACATGAGAAAGCACTAGAGCAATGGTTAGCTAACAATTATCACGGTAATATGGATTACATGGCACGACACGGCTTAATGCGAGCCCGACCAGCTGAGCTAGAAGTTGGAACCGTTAGAGCTATCAGTGTTCGATTAGACTATCTGCCAACTCAAGCAAAATGTGCTAAAATTTTAAAGTCAAAAAACCATGCTTATATTAGCCGTTATGCACTTGGACGTGATTATCATAAGTTAATGCGTAAACGTTTACAGCAATTAGGCAAAAAAATAACTGATTACTTTGAACAGTTAGAAGATAACAACTTTAATTTTCGCCCTTTTGTAGATTCTGCTCCCATTTTAGAAAGACCCTTAGCTGAAAAGGCGGGACTAGGTTGGGTAGGAAAACACAGCTTATTACTCAATAAAGAAGCAGGCTCTTGGTTCTTTATTGGTGAATTATTAGTCGACATTCCTTTGCCCATTAGTATTCCTGATTCACCAAATAAAAGTTCCGTTGCTAACGACTGTGGTAGCTGTGTTGCTTGTCTTAAGATTTGTCCTACCCAAGCAATAGTAGAACCTTATGTTGTTGATGCCCGTCGCTGCATTTCATATTTCACTATAGAATCACCAGATCCTATCCCATTAGAACTTAGACCATTAATGGGTAATAGAATCTACGGATGTGATGACTGCCAGCTAATCTGCCCATGGAATAAGTATGCAAAATTAAGTTTAGAGGGTGATTTTCAAGCGAGGCATCAGCTAGATGAAATAACATTACTCGAATTATTTTCTTGGAGTGAAGATCACTTTTTAGACAGTTTACAAGGGTCGCCTATTCGCAGAATAGGCTTTCAAAGTTGGCAGCGTAATATTGCTGTGGCGTTAGGTAACGCCCCCTATGACATTAATATTGTAACAGCACTAGAACAGAAATTAACAACCGCATCAGCCATGGTTGCTGAGCATATCCAATGGGCGTTATCTCAACAGAACGAACAAAACTTAGAGGATAACAAAAATGCAAATTCAAGACTTAATGCACGATTAATACGCTCTATTGAAAAAGGGCTTCCTAGAGATGCCTAAGTCAACCTAATTAATACGCAGTCATCTATATTGAAAATGTTAAAGCTTTAAATACTTTCAGCATAATTATCGATATCATTTAATGCTGAACGGGTTTTTTTAAGTAATAAGTTTACTTCTTTTAAGCTACTCGGTATGTCATTGCCATTAAGTAATTTTGACCATTGAGTACATAGCTGCTCTAAGTCGGTTGCAGCTAAAATTTTAGCATTTAGCTGCAAGTCAACAACTGCACTTTTAGCCTTTTCAAAATCTTTAGCTTTTAGGGCATCAATTAAAATATCAAGTTGCTGATGATTACGCTCTGAATAATCATCCAGCATAAATAACGCTAGCTCAACAGAGCCTTGATGATCTAAATACTGTGAAAACTCAAAAACAGCCTCTTTATTATCTCCTGTCATCACAGCAAGAAGTTCTGGGATTTCACTTTCATCAATATCATCATCTACACAGGTATTTTCACAAATGATTTCACCCATGTTCTCTATTGAATTTTCAGCTAAATCATCTTCTAAAACCTCTTGTTCATTCGGTAATTCAACTCCTTTAAGCCACGGTGTTAATAAGACACTCAAGTCAGTTAATGAAGGCTGTTCAACTAGGTTTTCTATATGCCAGTTATCAAAATACTTGTCTTCACAATGAGGAATATCATCAGTCAAACTGAAAACAGCAATCTCTACCAAAGGTTGACTGGCCATGTGTAATAATGAACTTTCAGTAAACTCAGTAAAGAGAATGTTATATAAGCCAGTTTTCCATAGCTCACGTTGAGCATCAGCATGAGAAACCACATGAACTTGTAGACCTAAGGAGTGTAATAAACGCTGTAAATTTTGATATTTCTGTGGTGATTTTACTGCAACTAAAACAATTAAATTACTTGCCAAATAGTTATTTTGTTGACATTGTGCTGGCGAAAATAGCTGATTAGTACTTTCCTCACTAATCAGAAGTTGTTGAATATTTTCTAAGAATGCACCTTTGAATAATAGCTGCTCTGCTTGCGAATAAAAACCGGATTCATTTAAATTGGCATTAGCTGACTGCAGCAACATTAACTTAGCCTGTAAAGAATCAGGTAAGTTATTAATTTTATCTGTTATTACATTAATATGTTCTTGTGATATATCACTCGCAACAATGCATAAAGTAGCGTTATATTTCTTCAGGTATTTTTTATTAAGCTGTTGCCCAATATTATCAACACTATTCAATACTTCAAATTCACCAGGGGCTTCATCAATAAAGCGATTTAGTACAGAAGCTAATATTTCATTATTAGATAACAGCATGACCTTAATATTATCTAGCTTATTCTGTTGCAACTCTTCCTGTTGAGAGGAAGAAGAGACAGCAAACGGTAGTTCAAAGCTTAATTGAAACCCTTCATCAATCAACTGAGCACTAATGTCTTGTCCGTATAGCTTAGTAAAAAGTATGTAAAATACATCAACTAAAGATGATTGTTGGACATTAGTTTCTTGAGCACTCACCAACTCCGAAACTAAGTTAGGTAAAACAGCTAAAGAGTTACCTTTAATTCTCGCCGAGAAACTTACTCGTTGCTGGCCTTCATTTTTATCTCTTAATTGTAAATGTAGGTGTAATTGAACATTTTTATTTTCGAAGAAGATAATATCCAATAATAAATTGATTGACTGTTGGAACAACCGAAAGTCAAGAGTTGTTTGCGCTAGTATTTGCTCGTCATAACTAAAATATAATTGATTATTATATTGTTCTTGCTCTGCTTGCTTATTTATTAAAATAGCATGCATTTCTTCAATTAAATTAACTTCAGTAAGTGTCAATATTGATTGTTCAGAGCAAGCATCACTCGCTAACTGAAATTGCTTTATCTGTTGATACAAAGAAATAGAATAAGCCGGTGGAGTGACTTCATTTGCAATATTGTTTTTCGAATCGTTTATCAATAAAGCTTGTTGAAATTGTAAAAGTGATAACGCTTCATTCTCTAAATATTTATATCGCTTAAATTCATTTTTGGTTTGTAGTGCAACTTTTTCATTATGTTGAGTTTGTTGCTGCTTATGCTTTTGAGCATTCGCCTCTATTTGTTGTATTTGCTCATTAATCGTTTGTAAATGTGTTTGACACTGTTGACGCAGTTGTAGAGTTTCTTGTTCATCAGATACAGGTGCAGGCTTAGCAATAGCTGCCGCTTTTTGGATTATTTCTTGAGTTTCACTACAGTTAACCTGAATAGAATCAATATTTTCAGCTGTGAAACTTTCACATATTATCGCCACACTCTCTTGCGAGGTTATTTTTATTTGCGCACGTAAACGCAACAATAAATAGCAAAAAATAAATAGCGTAAAAGCAAGCGATAGTAATAACCCTATCGTTAATCCTTCTTGAGTTATTCTTACTTTAAAGTCTGACTCAACTTTATTTAGTATATCATTCAGTGCACTAGGTACATTTACGACAATTTTTTCTGCTGGTTCAGCTAATATTTTTTTTATCTGATCATATTGTATTGTCAAATCAAGTTGATAACTTTGGGCCTGTCTCTTATACACATCTCCGAGCCCACGAGACGTAGAGGAATCTCG
>OJGT01000105.1_pt1 | contig 17717 bp, 10 predicted proteins | sample 1595031 | NCBI WGS metagenome assembly OJGT01 (sample SAMN05416857, study PRJEB24817) | seawater metagenome | isolation source: Sea water | place: Canada:Atlantic | collected 2013-11 | reverse complement strand
ACGAGATTCCTCTACGTCTCGTGGGCTCGGAGATGTGTATAAGAGACAGATTTAAAACAAGCCAAGTGTAGATAAACGTTGAAGTTATATATTGCAGAAAAACCCAGTTTAGGTCGTGCAATTGCAGCAGCATTATCACATACCTTAACAAAGCCACATAAAGCTTTAAAAACCCATATCGAACTTGCTAATGGTGATGTGGTCAGTTGGTGTGTTGGACATATTTTAGCGCAAGCTAACCCTGAAGATTATGATGCGTCATTTAAAAAATGGAGCATGGATACATTGCCCATCATTCCATCGCAATGGCAATTAAAACCAATCACGCGTACTAAAGCCCAATTAACGGTGTTGAGAAAATTAGTCAAACAAGCTGATGAAATTATTCATGCTGGCGATCCTGATAGAGAAGGGCAACTACTTGTTGATGAAGTGATTGATTATTTAAAGGTATCAAAAACTAAAAAGAACAATGTTAAACGTTTACTTATTAGTGATTTAAACTTACCAGCAGTTAAACGCTCATTATCCTCTTTGAAAAGTAATAATGATTTCATATCACTGTCTATCTCAGCACTAGCACGTTCAAGAGCTGATTGGCTTTATGGTATTAACTTGACTCGTGCTTATACATTACAAGGGCAGAAGCATGGTTTTAATAGCGTTCTATCAGTGGGTCGAGTGCAAACGCCAATACTAGGGCTTGTGGTTCGGCGAGAACAAGAGATTAAAGAATTTGTTAGTAAGCCATTCTATCAAGTGCTTGCACATCTGAGTGTTAATAAAAACTTAACAACAGATGAAAAAACCTTTAGTGCTAAATGGCAGCCAAGTGATGCTTGTCAGCAGTATTGTGATGAAGAGGGGCGAGTATTAGTAAAAGCCCTAGCAATGAATGTTGTTAATAGAATCACAGATCAAGATGCCATTGTAGAGAGTATCAAAACAGAAGATAAACAACAGGCACAGCCACTACCTTTTAATTTATCAAGTTTGCAAATAGCAGCAGCTAAGCAATTTTCTATGAATGCTAAGCTTGTGTTAGATGTGTGCCAAGCGCTGTACGAAAAACATAAACTGATTACCTATCCACGCTCTGATTGTCGCTATTTACCTAAAGAGCAATTAAAGCAAGCCCCTGCTATTATCGACTTATTATCTAGAAGTGATTTACCTTGTGCCCAACAAGCTAAAGGCGTTGATAAAGGTATTAAAAGTAAGGCATGGAATGATAGTAAAATTACCGCTCACCATGCAATTATTCCTACGGAGAAATTGGCTAGTAATAGTCAGCTTAATTCTTTTGAAAAAAATATTTATTTACTGGTTGTTCGACAATACTTAGTACAATTTTATCCTGTATATCGCTATCAGCAAACATCGTTATCTGTAAAAATAGCGGGTGGTCTTTTTAAGACTAAAGCAAAAATGGAGCAAGAATTAGGATGGAAAACACTCTTTCCTGTTAAAAATGATCCAAACGAACTTTTAGATAATACTTTACCTAAATTAATCAGTGGCCAAATATTACATTGTCAACGGGGGGAGTTAATTGAAAAGAATACATCTCCACCAGATTCCTTTACAGATGCTACGCTATTAAGTGCTATGACAGGTATTGCAAGATTTGTAACTGATCCGAGTATTAAAAAAGTGCTAAGGGATACTGACGGATTGGGTACTGATGCAACACGGGCAGGTATAATCGATTTACTTTTTAAGCGTAATTTTTTGCAGCGAATAGGAAAAAAAATAATCCCCACAGAAGTTGGTGTGGCTTTAGTGAATGCATTACCCTTAAAGGCTACATTGCCAGATATGACAGCACAATGGGAGTCTGTGTTAACAGCTATCAGTGAAAAGCAATCTACATATCTTCATTTTATGCAGCCTTTAACTGACAATGTGACTGAAATGGTGACGGGAGCAAGTCAGCAGTCATTTGCTGGATTGCCTCAAGTTGCATTTAAACCAAAACGAGCAAAAAGAAAATTTACTAAAAAATCATCTCGTGTTAGTAAAGCGGCAAGCACCTAGTGGTTGATACTTATTTGATTTGCAGATAAATTGAAAAATAGTTCAGCGATTCAATATAATAAGTAGTTAAAGAGGGCAGTATGACGTCGGTATTTCAAGCAGTAACATCACAGAGTAAATTATATTCAATCGACGAGTTTGGTGTTAAAAACTACAAAACACGCTTTGTGGCGTTTTTATGTGTATTTTTAATGGCAGCTTTGATCTTTTCTTTTGGTGCGATCACTTATCATGCTGAATATGGTGCTGATGGAGCAACCATTGAAAATTTTGGTGATGCGCTATGGTTAATGATTATGTCTAGTACAACGATAGGCTTTGGATCACAATATCCTGTCACAATACTAGGGCGCACAATGGTAACATTGATGTTTATTTGTGGAGTGGGAATTATTGGAGGTTTAGGTGCATTGATAGCATCAAAGCTATTAGGTTTTTCAGATACTAATGTCAAAAATAGAGAGCTTCGCCATCAAAATGAAATTATTTATCAAAAGCTTCTTGAATTAGAAGAATCTATAAATAAAATTCAGCTCTCTAAAGATAAGTAGTTTATGGGACTACATAAAACTAGCTGTAACTTTTACGATGTAGCTATGGCTGCTCTTTTTTTATCTTTTCAAGCACTCTACGCTTCTCAACAGCCATTGGTGTGATGTCGTTGTTTAGTTTCTTTTCACACCCTAAAGCAAAGTAGATTTCTGCCATAAGGAACAGTGGACCAATAACCAATCCCATAATGTCATCAAAAAAGGCAGGTTTGGCTCTCTCATATATATGGCCAATAAACTGAATTATCCAACCAGCAATAAATGTCGCAATGGCAAGCCAAAGTGCATAGTCCATAGTAGAAACTAAACTGGCAAGGTATATATTCACCACAATATACAGCAGCATTCCAAAAGCTAACTTAGCATGTAAGCTAAAATAGTAAATTAGGACAATAGTGAATAGCACAACGGCAGGCGTTAAGGAGAGTGAGAAACCCGCTACCGGTATAGTAAAGGAAGTTAAACTCAATAATACGGTAATTGCCCATACAATAAGTGGTATGCCAATGAAGTGGGTTTTAATATTACTTTTATTAAAGTGTACACTTTTGTAGTTGGATAACTGCTGTTCGACTGTTTTCATGACAGTTCCTCATTCTAACTCAGCAGATATAATGGCAACTTATATTATTAAAGTAAAGTGAGCAGACCAGATGTCAGGATAGTCTTTCTTTAGTTTGTAGTCGTTAGTATTGATGGCACAATAAACACTAGCTAAAAGCTTATTCATAAGTTTGTGTTTACTGTGCACGTAGATAAATAATTTATTTTTTAGCTTGTGCTGTTTTTTTATCAATTTTTTCTTGGCGGCGTTCATTGATTAGATTTTTAACGTCACCGCCAATATGATTTTCTCCACGTTCAGCAGCCAGAGCAATTTGGCGTTCACGTTCAGCGAATCGATTGCGTTGCTGCTCTGTTACTTTGTCATGACAACGATGACAGCTGACACCTTTAATGTAGTGTTTATGTTGTTTTTCTTGCTCTGTTAGTGGAAAACGGCAGGCGAAGCATTGATCATATTGCCCTTGTTCTAAGTCATGATTAACTGCGACACGGCCATCAAAAACAAAGCATTCACCTTGCCACATAGTCTCGCTGTTAGGTACTTCTTCAAGATATTTTAAAATGCCACCTTCTAAATGATAAACTTCTTCAAAACCTTGTTCTTTCAAATAGGCTGTTGATTTTTCACAACGAATACCACCAGTACAAAACATAGCCACTTTTTTATGTTTAGTTTTATCTAAGTTTTCTTCTACGTACTGAGGAAACTCTCGAAATGTTTCAGTATCCGGATTTAATGCTCCTTCAAAAGTGCCGATATCAACTTCGTAGTCATTACGAGTATCTACTAACAACACTTCAGGATCTGATATTAGTGCATTCCAATCTTTTGGTTTAACGTAAGTGCCAACCACTTGGTTTGGATCTATACCTTCAACACCCATGGTAACAATTTCTTTCTTTAACTTTACTTTAGTGCGATGAAAAGGGTTTACATCACTATAAGACTCCTTGTGAGAAATATTATCTAAACCAGGCTGTTTACCTAAAAAAGAAAGTACTTCATTAATACTAGCCTGTGGGCCAGCAATAGTGCCGTTAATGCCCTCAGCGGCTAACAAAAGAGTGCCCTTGACATCAACACGGGTCATTTGGGCTAATAGTGTATCGCGCAATTTTACGTGATTCTCTAAACGAACGAATTTATATAAGGCACAAATAGTAATTGCGCCTGCAGTAGAAACTGTAGACATGTTTGACTCCATTGAGCTAACTGAAACGTAAATTCAGTGCTGTAGATTAATATTAAAATGTAAAATCACTTACATTTTTAGGGGGGAAGATCTTAACAGAATGAGTTAAGAATAAATATAGTTGGCTTATTGAAGAGAAGAGGGATAAATCATATTGAAGTTTGCTCTATGCTTTAAACTAAAAAGCCACCTTGCGTTAACAAGGTAGCGATTAGATTTATCTATTTGGTGTTTTCTTTAAGTTAAATAATTAAAGAACAATGCAGAAGCGCGGAGCCTAGTTTACTAGGTGAGCACTTCTAACGATGTTATTTTATTCATCTAGCAACAAGAAAATTTCAAATTAAGCTTCTACTTGCAAAATAACAGTATCTGCTTTACTTGTGTACTCTTCCATCTTATCGAAGTTTAAGTAACGGTATGTATCAGCTGCAGTAGCATCAATTTGAGACGCATACTGCATATACTCAGCAGGACTTGGAAGCTTACCTAAGATAGCACCAACACCAGCAAGTTCTGCTGACGTTAAGTAAACGTTTGCACCAGTACCCAAACGGTTAGGGAAGTTACGTGTAGAAGTAGACAATACCGTAGTATTATCACCTACACGTGCTTGGTTCCCCATACATAACGAACAACCCGGAGTTTCTACACGAGCACCCGCTTTACCATAAATGTTGAAGTAACCTTCATCTTTAAGCTGCGCACTATCCATTTTAGTTGGTGGTGTCACCCACATACGTGTTGGTAATGAGCCACCAAATTTTTCGATAAGCTTACCCGCTGCACGGAAGTGACCAATGTTAGTCATACATGAACCGATAAATACTTCATCAACATCAACACCAGAAACGTCTGATAATAAGCGTGCATCATCAGGATCGTTAGGACAACAAACGATAGGCTCTTTGATTTCATTTAAATCAATTTCAATAACATGAGCATATTCAGCATCGCTGTCGGCTTGCATTAATGAAGGGTTCGCCAACCATTCTTCCATAGCCTTAATACGACGAGTGATAGTTCTAACGTCACCATAACCTTCACTGATCATCCATTTAAGCATCACAATGTTAGACGTCAAGTATTCAGCAACAGCGTCTTCTTCAAGCTTAATTGAACAACCTGCAGCTGAACGTTCAGCTGATGCGTCAGATAATTCAAATGCTTGCTCAACGGTTAAACCTTTAAGACCTTCAATTTCTAATACACGACCTGAGAATTCATTAACCTTTCCAGCTTTCTCAACGGTTAGTAAGCCTTTTTTAATGGCTGTATACGGGATTGCATGAACCAAATCACGTAGTGTAATACCTGGTTGCATTTCACCTTTAAAACGAACAAGAACTGACTCAGGCATATCTAAAGGCATTGTGCCTGTAGCAGCAGCAAAAGCAATTAACCCAGAACCTGCAGGAAATGAAATACCTAATGGGAAACGAGTATGAGAATCACCACCAGTACCGACAGTATCTGGTAATAACATACGGTTTAACCATGAGTGAATTACACCATCACCCACACGAAGTGAAACACCGCCACGATTCATCATGAAATCAGGTAATGTGTGATGGGTAACAACATCAACAGGCTTAGGGTATGCCGAGGTATGACAGAAAGACTGCATGGTTAAATCAGCAGAGAAACCTAAACAGGCTAAATCTTTAAGCTCATCACGTGTCATAGGGCCAGTAGTGTCTTGTGAACCTACAGTGGTCATTTTAGGTTCACAGTATTGACCAGCGCGAACACCTTCAACACCACAAGCTTTACCTACCATTTTTTGAGCAAGAGTAAAGCCTTTACCTGTATCAGTAACAGCAACTTGCTTAGCGAATAAATCAGCTTCAGGTAAACCTAATGCTTCACGAGCACGACCCGTTAAGCCACGACCAATGATCAGTGGAATACGACCACCTGCGCGAACTTCATCTAATAATACCGGGCTAAGTTCAAATTCTGATATAACTTCACCTGCAGCATTTTTAACAACACCTTCGTATGGATAGATATCAATAATATCGCCCATATTCATTTTTTGTACGTCTAATTCAATGGGTAATGCACCTGAATCTTCCAATGTGTTATAGAAGATTGGAGCGATTTTGCCACCTAGACACACACCGCCACTGCGTTTATTTGGAATACAAGGAATATCATCACCCATGAACCATAAAACAGAGTTCGCTGCAGATTTACGTGAAGAACCCGTACCAACTACATCACCAACATAAGCGAGTGGGATACCGTCTTTTTGTAATGCTTCAATTTGAGAGATAGGGCCAATAACACCATCTTCTTCAGGGTTAATACCGTCACGCTTAATCTTAAGCATTGCTTTAGCATGTAGTGGAACATCAGGACGTGACCATGCATCAGGAGCAGGGGATAAATCATCGGTGTTCGTTTCACCAGTCACTTTAAATACTTTAACGGTAATTTTTTTAGCTACTTCTTTTTTAGAAGTAAACCAAGAACCATCAGCCCATGATTGCATTACTGATTTAGCTGCAGCATTACCTGCTTCAGCTTTTTCTTGCACATCATAGAAGGCGTCGAACATTAATAAGGTATTTGATAAACCATTAGCTGCTGCTGAAGATAAAGCATCATTATCTAAAAGCTCAATCATTGGTTGAATGTTATAGCCACCTAACATAGTGCCTAATAACTCAGTGGCTTTTTCAGGAGATAAAATTGGTGATGTTGCTTCACCTTTGGTTACTGCGGCTAAAAAACCAGCTTTAACGTATGCTGCATCATCAACACCTGCAGGAACGCGGTTGGTTAATAAATCAATTAAAAAGTCGCCTTCACCGGCTGGTGGATTCTTAACTAATTCGACTAATGCTGCTGTTTTTTCAGCGTCTAACGCTTTTGGTACTAGACCTTCTGTTGCACGTTCTGCTACGTGGTTACGATATTCTTGAAGCACGACATTCACCTTATTATTGGAGACACTAGTCACTTTTAGGATGACTCGTTAAATATAGAGCCAATTTGGGACAAAGCTATTAAGTATCTAGGATTAAAAACTCATCCTAATAATACAATATTGTCGACACTTTTTCCCCCTCTATTTAATCATGATGTTTATTTTTAATATTTTTATTGTTTATAGTGCTTATTTTTCAGTGGTTTATTTTGGTGTTGATTTCAGCGCGTACGACTATATTACTAGTCTATTATTCGTGATTTTTGATATTGTCGGAAATCTATTGCTTGTAGTTAAATTTTTAGAGTGCAAAAAACTAACGGTATAGCTTTGTTTTGATGAACATATATTTGAAATATGAGTTGGGATTGATAGCTTAAATTGATAAAAGTTAAGGTAAATTTTAATAACTAAAAACTTTATTTTTGATAAGTAATCGAATTTTAGTTGTGAACTTTCAGGTGGTTGGATGTGATTTTTTATGTAAATCATATAGTAAAGGGTATTTGGCAGTATGATAAATCATTTGGTATAACCATTATAACTGACACTTCTATCTCCTATATTCTATGTGAATAGTGCTTATTTAAGCAAATGATTAGTAGTCAGTAGAAAACCTGCTAAAATAAGTGCAAAATTTTTCCCGCTAATAACAATATTATTAGCATCCTATAGCTAGAGAGAGCATCAAATGAGCCTGTACTTAGAATATATAGCAGAAATTGAAAGTCGTAAAAAGGAACTCGGATTAGCGCCTAAGCCAATTGATGGTGCTGAATTAACAGCTGAGATCATCGAGCAAATTAAAGACCAAGGAAATGAGTATCGTGCCGATTCACTTAATTTCTTCATCTATAACACTTTACCAGGTACAACAAGTGCTGCTGGTGAAAAAGCAAAATTCTTAAAAGAAATAATTCTTGGAGAAGCTGTTGTTGCAGAAATTTCAGTTGAATTTGCGTTTGAATTACTTTCACACATGAAAGGTGGTCCTTCAATAGAAGTATTACTTGATCTTGCATTAGGTGACAACGCTGCGTTAGCTGCTCAAGCTGCAGAAGTACTTAAAACACAAGTATTTTTATATGACGCTGATACAGCTCGTCTTGAAGCTGCATTTAAAGCGGACAACGCAATCGCTAAAGAACTTTTAGAAAGCTATGCACAAGCAGAGTTTTTCACTAAGTTACCTGAAATTGAAGAAAAAATTGAAGTAGTTACTTGTATCGCTGGTGAAGGTGATATCTCTACTGATTTATTATCTCCAGGTCATCAGTCTCACTCTCGTGCTGACCGTGAATTACATGGCCAATGCATGAGCACGCCAGAAGCTCAAGCAGAAATAAAAGAATTACAAGCTAAGCATCCTAACGCGAAAGTAATGTTAATTGCTGAAAAAGGCACTATGGGTGTTGGTTCATCTCGTATGTCTGGTGTTAACAACGTTGCACTATTAACAGGTAAAAAAGCAAGTCCTTACGTACCTTTTATTAACTTCGCACCAATTGTTGCTGGTACGAATGGTATAGCGCCAATCTTCCTAACAACGGTTGATGTAACCGGTGGTATTGGTCTTGATCTTAAAAACTGGGTTAAGAAAGTAGACGCAAGTGGTAATGCAGTTGTTGACGCAAATGGCGATGCAGTACTAGAAGAAGCGTATTCAGTTGCTACAGGTACTGTATTAACTATCGATACTAAAGCACAGAAATTATTTAACGGCAACGAAGAGCTTGCTGATATCTCTTCTGCATTCACACCGCAAAAGCAAGAGTTTATGAAAGCGGGTGGTTCATATGCGGTAACGTTCGGTAAGAAACTACAAACATTTGCTGCAGAAGCTTTAGGTATTGATGCGCCAGCTGTTTACGCTGCATCTAAAGAAATCTCACATGAAGGCCAAGGTTTAACAGCGGTAGAGAAAATCTTTAACCGTAATGCCGTTGGTGTTACTTCAGAAGCGCCATTACATGCAGGCTCTAACGTTCGTGTAAAAGTGAACATTGTTGGTTCTCAAGATACAACCGGTCCTATGACGTGTCAGGAATTAGAAGCAATGGCTGCTTCTACTATTTCGCCACTTGTTGATGGTGCATTCCAATCTGGTTGTCATACAGCCTCTGTTTGGGATAGCAAAGCACAAGCGAACACGCCTAAACTAATGGCGTTTATGAATGCGTTTGGTCTAATCACTGCACGTGACCCGAAAGGCGTTTATCACTCAATGACTGATGTTATTCACAAAGTATTGAATGATATTACTATTGATGACCGCGCTATTATCATCGGTGGTGACTCTCATACTCGTATGTCTAAGGGTGTAGCCTTTGGTGCCGATTCAGGTACTGTAGCAATTGCACTAGCTACGGGTGAATCTGCAATGCCAATTCCAGAATCAGTAAAAGTTACCTTTAAAGGTCACATGGCTGATCATATGGATTTCCGTGATATCGTTCATGCTACTCAAGCGCAAATGCTTAAGCAGTTTGGCGGTGAGAACGTATTCCAAGGTCGCGTAATTGAAGTACACATTGGTACATTATTAGCTGACCAAGCATTTACGTTCACCGATTGGACTGCTGAAATGAAAGCGAAAGCATCTGTTTGTATCTCAAACGATGAAACGTTAATTCAGTCAATTGAGCTTGCTAAGAGCCGTATCCAAATTATGATCGACAAGGGTATGGAAAACCCAGCTAAAACGCTTAGTGGTTTAATTGCTTTAGCTGACAAGCGTATAGAAGAAGTTAAATCAGGTACTAACCCTGCTTTAGCACCAGACGACACTGCTAGCTACTACGCAGAAGTATTGGTTGATTTAGATGCTATCGCTGAGCCAATGATTGCGGATCCAGATGTAAACAACGAAGACGTATCTAAGCGTTATACGCATGATGTTATTCGTCCTGTTTCTTACTATGACGGCAAGAAAGTAGATTTAGGTTTTATTGGCTCATGTATGGTTCATAAAGGCGATATGCAAATTATTGCGCAAATGTTACGTAACATGGAAGCTAAAGGTCAGAAGATTGAATTTAATGCTCCGTTAGTTGTTGCGCCACCAACGTATAATATTGTTGATGAGCTTAAAGCTGAAGGTGATTGGGAATTACTTGAAAAGTATGCTGGTTTTGAATTTGATGATGCATCACCTAAAAATGCTGCACGTACTAAGTATGAAAACATTTTATACCTAGAACGCCCAGGTTGTAACTTATGTATGGGTAACCAAGAAAAAGCTGAACCAGGTGATACGGTTATTGCTACTTCAACTCGTCTTTTCCAAGGTCGTGTTGTAGCAGATACAACTGAGAAGAAAGGTGAATCTTTATTAGGTTCAACGCCACTAGTAGTTCTTTCTACTATGCTTGGCCGCTTCCCTACAATGGATGAGTACAAGTCTGCAGTTGAAGGTATCGATTTAACTCGCTTTGAACCACCAACTGAAGCGCTAACTACACCAGCAGTAAGAATTGCAGATCCTAGCTAGGCTCGCTATTTTTATTAGTTAAGTAGAACAAAACAAAAAGGCTCCTTTACTATCATAAGTAAAGGAGCCTTTTTTATTTCTCAAATACAATGACAATAAATTCATTGTGTTGCTTAGTCTTTTTTAGGTAGGGTTAATGTCACTAGTTGCCACACAGTCGACCTAGTTGAAATTCGTATTTATCATAATAAATAAACAGCAGTCATTGACTGTATAAGAAGGTACGAGAAGGCTCCCTAACAGAGAAAATATTGTTTAGCATACCTATGATAGTGATACTCGCATGAAACCAAGTTAAGATAACAATAAGTAGTTAATTGCAATTTAGGGAAACTATGTTACAAATCTGTTCAGGGAAACTATTTAAAAATACTGTTGAATATAGAAATCAATTGAGAGGATTAATTTATACCAACTTACAATTCGGCTTTGGGAGGGAGGAAAGACTTGATACTGAAGCAGGTTCTCTTTTGTCAACGTCAAACTTGGGACAATCTAATGCAATAGTTTATGAAATAGAGGAGCTAATTGAATCTACAGGGCAAGGGGCAGGCATCCTGAGTTCACACGGTGTTGATCCATATATATTAGACTTCTCATCTATTATTTCTTTTAAACTCAATTGTACTGCTTCACCAAGTTATACTCTTACAGATCGGCTGTTAAGTAATCAAAAAGGAGTTTCGACACATACTATACCTAGCAAAGTCGTAAAAAGATTTTTTGATAAAAATGTTTATTGTACTGAAGATGACGCTGAGCGCTTAAGTCAGTTTGTAAAGCACTTAATAGGACTTGAAAGGGAAACATATTTAGGTGTGATGCGAGCTATTCGAACATACGTTACAGGTATGCAACGTATAGCCGATGACTTTGAACTAGCATATACATTATTGGTAGCATCAATAGTATCTCTTGCTCAAGACTTTGATGGACATAAGTCGTATTGGAATAGCTATGATCAAAGAAAAAGAAGGTTAATCGATAAAGCTCTCTCAGGAGCAAGCAATGAAGTCTCAGAAAGCGTAAGAACTGCTATTCTTGATATCGAGCATACATCATTGGGCAGAAGGTTTAGAGATTTTTCTATAGAACACCTTAAGCCATCTTATTTTCGTGAAGAAGCAATAGGTGTTGTCGCTCCTATTTCAAGTTACGATTTACCCAAAGCATTAGCTAATGCTTATCAAGCTAGATCCCAATATATTCATAATTTGAGGGCACTTCCAAGCCAGTTAACTAATACTATGGAGTATTCAGAATCCACTAAGATTGACAATAAAACGTGGTTGACAATTCAAGGCTTATCTAGATTGGCAAAGCACGTTATAACTGAGTTTGTTCAGCGTCAAGTTACAGTCGATAAAGAGGAATATGACTACTCTCTCGAAAAGTATGGCATTATACAAGCGAAAATGGCACCAGAATATTGGGTAGGAAAGAGCGTGTTATATTACGGTTCAGGTAGTCAGAAACTTGAAGGCTTTTTATCACAAATAGCTGTACTTATGTCAGGTATCAAGGGTGCAATTATTACGGATTTAAGTGAGCTACTTTCGGTAGTGGAGAAAAGTATCCATGAGTTAAAAAAAGAAGATAGATTACCGTATATAGCACTCTACTTTATTTATAATTTGATTGTATCCGATAAGGATAAAACAGAGAACGCCACCGACTTTCAAGAAAAATATAAAATTGACTTAATGTCACAGAGTTCAGAATCATTGCTTGTTAATACTCTATTTAATATCACGCCTAATTGGAATCTCACTGAGTACAAGAATACTTTGATTCGCTATTTTGAAAAACGAGATAATAGATTTAGCTTCCGCGCTCCTATGCTGATAGAAGCAGGAATGATATTGAGATTAGCTGAAAATTACCGTGTCAATGATGAACTTTCAACAGCAGTAGAGTTAGTTTCTATGGCAGTAGAGAACTGCCCTGGTCATGAAGAATTGAGAAAGTTTGAGCAGGAATTTAAATTAGAGAGCAAAAGTATAGAATGGCAAAAAATCCTCCTACCAAAAGTTGAAGAGTAAAATGTATATTAGCCAATAATAAAGGCTGTTGACATTTAATATAGCTACCTGATAACTATATTAAACCAGCATATACGGTCAAGCTTACGCCTTATTATGAATTAGAACGAATGTCCGCAATGCACTCAAGTGACGTTATGTTTTCTTACAAAGACAACTTTTTAATAGGGGCTTATTTCTATGCCTTAATATTTTTTATTTGAAGAGTAGTTGATATGATCTGTTTTCTTGCTGAGATAATCTCAAGACTAATCTCCAGTCCCACTAACATTCAATTTTGGCAATCAGTGACGGAAATATATAGTTAGGCATTGCACGTTTATCATCGAAGCCTTCAATACCTTGAATCATCTCAATTTTGTAATGGTAACCACCACACAAACGATAAGATTTACGCAGTAAAAAAGTAGCTAATTGCTCAAAGTCGACTTTATTATTGGGAATAACTTCTAGGGTGTAGTGCCTATCAGACAACTTGGTTTGCTTAAATTGAACATTATGATCAAAATCCCACAGGGTGGTGCTATTACTGCCTATTGATTTTTGTAAGCTAGCGCAACTGGATATTGTGAAAAAGAGTATGGTACACAAAAGTAATTGAGAGATTTTTTTCATTAAAACACCTGCAAAACTTTAGTTTAAAATAATCGCTATTAAAGAAAATGAAAGAGGGCATAGTATTAATATATACCCTCTAAATATTATGTCTTTTTTAAACTATAGCAGCTACAAAGCCACTTTATTTTTAATAAGTACACAGCGCTGATCTTCCTGCTGCTTTATTAGTAAACTACGTTTAGTTCCTGCAGAAAGTTTGCTTAACTCATTTACCGCTTTCGCTAACCTAGCAACACTTACATCACTACATGTTGCAGGGATTAAGTTGTTATAGCTTCGCATGAATACAGGGCCATTGGCTTGATCCATTTCAGTTAAGCTCAACATGAACTGTGTTGCGTTTTGCTCATTAAAGTTATTCTGTTCACTAGGATAAAGTGCAGCCATTGCAGTGCGTAATTTAGAAAAACCAATAGTAGAATTCTTTTGCTGAATTTTTGCTAACCAATCAGCTTTTATTTTAGCATTTGGTGCGATAACTTGTGCAAAAATTGCTGACTTTTCACCTGTATCAGAGCTATCTGTTTTCAGCTCCTGAGCAATCAGGTCAGCTGCTTTAGGGTGCTTATAACGGCTAAGTTGTGCGATTATATCCCAACGAATATCCTGACTTATGGTTAGCCCTTCTAAGGAATGCTGACCCTTAAGCAATTTATATAGATTATCTAAGGCACTGTCGGTGTGGGCAAAGTTTACGTAACTGTTAAACCAACTACGTTGCCTGTTTTTACTATCGGTATTATATAGTGTACTTTGCCATGTTATTTCTTCTAATTGTTGAGCAATATCTTTTACGTAAGCATGTTGGCTACCTAATCCTTTGTTTAGATAAACTTTAGCTGAAGAAATCTGCCCTAAAATTTGACCTAGCGTTGTATAGTCTTGTTCAAGTGGTGCATTTGCTAAGGCAACCTGTAAGTATTCATTTAACGGTAACTTACCATCTCGAACACTATCCCATAGGCTTTGCCATAACATAGAACGCAATAGTGGATCTTGAATTTGTGCTAAATAGTTTTTAGTCGTTTTAAAAGAACGGTCATCTAAGTTTACTTTCACAAAAGCCCAATCTTGATAGTTTGGATAAACTAAATCAGGACAAGCTTTTCCAACTAATTCGTTAACTTGGGTAAGTTTCCCTTGATAAATAACGCTGATCTTTTTCGTTAAATTAAAGCCCGGTTTTTTTGCTTTAAATAGTGCTATTTGAACAATTTGCTCTCGTAATGTTGGTTGGCTTGCATCAGCTGTTTGCAGTAGGTTAAAAGAACTAATCTTCCCTGCATCACATTGGTAGCTAGCTTCAATTGTATTAACACCAGCTTGATAAAGCCACTTTTGTTGCCATTGGGTTAAATCTTTACCACTGGCTTTTGCTAAGCTATCTATAAAGTCATCTAAAACTGCATTTTTATAGGCATTGCCGCTAAGATAATTATGAATACCTTGCTGGAATGTTTTTTCACCGAGTAAGTAGCGAAGCTGGTTAAGTACTGAGGCACCTTTTGAATAAGTAATGGCGTCGATATTATCAAACGCATTTGCAGTTGACGGAACAGGTACTTCTATTGGATGAGTTGTAACTCGTTGGTCTGCACGATAAGCACTTTGCTTGCCGCCAGCATAAAAAGTACGCCAAGCATTGGTAAACTCAGTTGCTTCGCTTGTTGCTAAAGTCGCCATAAAGGCAGCAAAGCTCTCATTTAGCCATAAGCCATTCCACCAATTCATGGTGGCTAAATTACCAAACCATTGATGAGCCATTTCATGCATAATTACATTAGCTAAACGCTCCCTTCGACTCTGACTCATTTCACCATTGGTTAAAAAGCTTCCTTCTGCAAACGTTATAGCTGCAGCATTTTCCATAGCGCCATATAAAAAGTCAGGTACTAATACTTGATCATATTTTTTAAATGGATAGTCAATGCCAAAATAATCATCAAAAAACTCAAAACCTTGCTTAGTATAAGTGAACCAATGCTTAGGTGTTATTTGATTGGCAACCGATTGGCGAGTGAATAAACGTAATGGATATTTTCCACTATTATCTTTCCACATTCTGTATGGGCCAGCATGCAAAGAAAAATTGTAAGGGCTTAAAATTTCACTTTGCGGAAAATGCCAGATGTTAACATCACCTTGCTTGGTTATATTATCTTCTCGCATTGCAGAAAATACTGTCCAATCTTGTGGTGCCGATACTGTCATTTCAAATGTTGCTTTTAGATCCGGTTGATCGAATAAAGCGAACATTTGTTGCGCTGCTGCAGGTTCAAAGTGAGAATACAGGTAAACTTTATCATCTACAGGATCTTTAAAACGATGTAGTCCTTCGCCATTAGTGCTGTGCTTACGAGTAAAATCAATCGTTACAGAGTTTTTACCTTGTGTTAATTGTGCAGCTGGTAACGTAATAAACCAGTTATTATAGCTTTTGCTTAATGCTTGTTTAGAGAGCTTTTTGCCATTGATAACGATACTGTTTAGCTGTGCTTCATTTAAATCGACAGTAAGCGGCAGACTTGCATCATTCAAGGTAAAGTTTATTGTTGAACTTGCTGTAAACGTTTCATCGCCAGTTAAAGAGAAGTTAAGTTTATAATTTACATGAGATACACGCTTGGAACGTTTAAAAGCTTGTTCTTGAGATAAATACTTATTTTCCTCACGGGGTAAAACACTCGCTGTTTTTGTTATTTTTTTAATAGATTGCTTAGTAGCATCATTATCACTTTGGGTTAATTGACACCCATTAAGTAATAATATCGACATAACGATTAAAACAGGTTTATTCGCGAGACTTTTAAATAGCATTTTCAAACTTTTCTCAGTAAGTTAGTAGACAAGGCTCGCAGTATAAAATAGAAACTCTTTTGGAAAAAGAGGATTAACTAATTTGAAAGTAAGATTGAAACGAAAGTGTAAAGATGAGAAAACAGCTTAGACCATTTTTAATAGCATTCACTCTTAATTAATCATACAGCTATCATTTTAACTTATAATTTTTTAGTTATAGTAGAAGCCTTTTATGTAGAGTGAAACTTTGAGGACTACAATGAAAATATCTACTTATGTAAATACCTTATCATTTGCGAGCTTAATGTTGTTTTCTGCGAGCAGCCTAGCAAATGCCCCCTTAGTGTCAATTACTAGCCAAGATGCTTTTTTTAATAAGTTAAAATCTCTTTGTGGGAAGTCTTTCGAAGGAAAAGTTGTTGTAGATAACGCACCGCCCAGTAGCTTTAATACCAGTAAATTAGTTATGCACGTAAGAAAATGCACAGATAACCAATTACAGATACCTTTTCACGTTGGAGATAATGCTTCAAGAACATGGTTAATTACTAAAACAGGCAGTGGTTTGAGTTTAAAACATGATCATCGTCATAATGATGGCAGTGATGATGTGTCTACCATGTATGGAGGACATACTATTGAAGCTGGCTGGCCACAAGTGCAAGCATTCACCGCGGATCAATATTCAAAAGCGTTATTTGTTAGTCAAGGGATTCCACAATCAATTGAAAATACATGGCACATGTATATTTACCCTGAAAAATTTACCTATAGGTTAACTCGACCGGGAAGGGAGTTTAGAGTAGATTTTGATTTAACAAAAACGGTTGAACAGCCAATCACTCCATGGGGATATACTGACTAATAAGCGGAAATAAAAAAGCCAGAAACTATGAAGAATAGTTATCTGGCTTAGTTTGCATATGGTTTAGCTTGGAAGCTAAATCAATAGACTATTTTTTCTTTTTTACTGCTTTAGCATTTGGTAAATCAGTAATTGAACCTTCAAAGATTTCAGCCGCTAAGCCGATTGATTCATTTAAAGTCGGGTGAGCATGAATAGTTAAACCAACATCTTCAGCATCTGCGCCCATTTCAACAGCTAAACAAATTTCACCTAACATTTCACCAGCATTGATACCAACAATAGCACCACCTAAAACACGGCCAGTCTCTTTTTCAAAGATTAGCTTAGTTTTACCTTCAGTACGTGCAGAAGCGATAGCACGACCAGAAGCAGCCCATGGGAAGTTAGCAACTTCAATGCTTAAACCTTCTTCTTTAGCTTCACGTTCTGTAACGCCAACCCAAGCCATTTCTGGATCAGTATAAGCAATTGAAGGAATACAACGAGGTTCGAAAGTATGTTTCTTACCTGAGATAACTTCTGCAGCACAATGTGCTTCATGAACTGCTTTATGTGCAAGCATAGGTCTGTCTCTTATACACATCTGACGCTGCCGACGAAGAGGATAGTGTAGATCT
>OJGT01000104.1_pt1 | contig 17739 bp, 16 predicted proteins | sample 1595031 | NCBI WGS metagenome assembly OJGT01 (sample SAMN05416857, study PRJEB24817) | seawater metagenome | isolation source: Sea water | place: Canada:Atlantic | collected 2013-11 | reverse complement strand
CGAGATTCCTCTACGTCTCGTGGGCTCGGAGATGTGTATAAGAGACAGACCTAAATCCGCTTAATATTTATAAAAGTAGAAGTTAAAGAGAAAAAACGGCTTAACAACTCACTTTCTACACAACTTATTTATAAAATTCATAAATGATAGCGTGAACAAGTGAAGGTTGATTAATACTCATGTATACTCATGCGTCTGTAGTGTTTTAATGTTAGCTTAAAACCTATTACGAAGATGTTGTTGTAGTATTTCCTGCCTCATTTATTTATCATTTTTTTTCGGATTTTCGCCATACATGCAATACGCACGCGTATTTATTGATGATATTAGTTATCAATTAGCCCCTCGAATCATTTCTAGTGATGAAATTGAGCAAAGACTTGATTCTGTCTACAAGTCTCTTCATATCCCTAAAGGTCAGCTTAAGGCTTTCACAGGAATAGAGCAACGCCGCTGGTGGAAAGAAGGGTTTCGCTATTCTGACGGTGCAATTGCTGCAGCTAAAAATTGTTTAAACAAAACTAATTTTGATATTAATGACATTGGCGCAATTATTTATACGGGCGTTTGTCGTGAATCATATGAACCGGCAACAGCATGTCGAGTTGCAGCAAAGCTTGGTGCAAATAGCCAAACTATTATTCATGATATTAGTAACGCCTGCCTTGGTGCTATGAATGGCATTATTGATGTAGCCAATAGAATTGAGTTAGGTCAGATTAAAGCTGGTTTAGTTGTATCGTGTGAATCGGCGCATAGCATTGTTGAAAGCAGCATAAAGTATCTTTTAGATAACCCAACGATGGCTGTTTTTGCTAAAACCTTAGCAACTCTTACAGGGGGTTCTGGTGCAACAGCTATTTTAATTACAGATGGTAGTTTTTCTAATAGTTCAAATGCACAAAGACTCAAAGGTCATAAGTTATTAACGGTAACCAGTAGAACATCAGCAGATGATTTTGAAATTTGTCGTTGGGGCATGGAACCAGTTGCTTCAGGCTTATATAAAGAAGTGATGACTACTGATGCTACACTGTTACTTAAAAAAGGCATGCATTTAGGTAATTTAACTTGGCATGATTTTCTTATTGAATCAGGTTGGCAAGGCTCGGAAGTAGATAAACTCATCTGTCATCAAATAGGTGCAGCAAATCGAAAGCATGTACTTGAGCAACTAAACATAAACGAGCAACAAGATTTTATTACTTATCCAACGTTAGGCAATATGGGGACTGTATCACTTCCCGTTACTGCCGCTATAGCAACAGAGCAAGAGTTTCTCAAAAAGAAAGATAAAGTTGCTTTTTTGGGAATTGGCAGTGGCTTAAGTTGTATCATGATGGGGCTTGAGTGGTAAATCTTTAGTTAGTTACTTTTATAAGATAGGAGCCAGCCACTAATAAATAAACAAATAAGAATCAATAACCATTGCCATGGCGGATTTGAAGGTGTGTTTATAGCCACATAGAATGCCGCACGTATGGTTATTAATATTGCGCTAATACCAATAAGAGGTATTGCCCAAAAACTCCACCGATCATTATTTTTAAAAGGGATACATAACAATATCAATAAAACAGTTGATACTAAAACCATTAACCCCCCTGCACCATTTAACATTGCTTGTAACAATGTTTGCATCCCTGGTGTTAATTCCTCCCAAGTATACGCTGTCGCTGTTGCATGATATGACAAATAACTCTCACGAGTTGCATAAACTAAACCACCAATTAACATAGGCACAATGGCTAAACCATGACATATCAACGCTGCTAATTTTAATTGAGACATGTATATATCCTAAAAATAGTAAATGACTTCATTTAGTTGCAATTGATTTACTCATCAAAAGTTAACTGTTCTAACGAAGTAGCGTATATTAACGAGTCTTGAACTGCTTTCAAACCATCTAGCATTATTATTTAAAGAGACATGATGAAAAATATGACAACACCACTAGAGCGAATCACAATTGAACCAACCAATACCGCCGCTTCTTGTGTTATTTGGTTGCATGGCTTAGGAGACTCAGGTGCCGGCTTTGCGCCTGTTGTACCGTTTTTAAACCTTCCTCAAAGTCACGATATTCGCTTTATCTTTCCACATGCCCCAGAACAGGCTGTTACTATTAATGGTGGCTTTGTTATGCCAGCGTGGTATGACATTAAGCATGATGATTTACATAACCGAGCAGATATGAATGGTGTATTGAAGTCTGAATGTTTAATACAGGCTTTAATACAAGAACAAATTGATAGTGGAATTCCTTCTGAAAAAATTATTCTTATGGGCTTTAGTCAAGGTGGCGTTTTAAGCTTGTTCACCGGATTGCGCTATGAACATAAATTAGCCGCAATCATAGGATTGTCTTGTTACCTTCCAATAAAAGATGAACTACCCACTGAATTAAGTGTTGCTAATAAAGATACGCCTATTATCCAACAACATGGTGAACTTGATGATGTTGTCCCCGTGTCATCAGGAAAATTAGCACATGAATTAATTAAAAACCAGGGATACAAAGCGCAATGGAAAACATATCTAATGGAGCACAATGTTTTACCTGAACAATTAGAATATATTGGATCATTATTATCTGATTATCTTTTAAAGTAGAGTTTTTTGATTAACTATATTGAGTAACTAGTATTCCTTTCGTATTTTGTATGTTTTGCTGTATCCCTTATTGTATATGCGTTTGTGCTTTTTAACTTCATCTATAACTATCACCATTTTCTTGTTGATATGTTGATTTCAATCAAGCTGACAACAACTAATTTAATTGTATTATGATAAAGTAAATGTAGAAATATATGTTCTATTTCACTTCAAAAAGAACATATATTCTTCTTTGCCACCAGTATAATTTTTTATATTAAATGTGGATGCTTCTAATGATAAACGACTCTCGTAAAATCCTTTTCTTCTCCATATCCATCACATTGATCATGTTGTCGATTGTATTCTATTCATTCAACACGGCAAGAAACATTACTGAGCGTTACGCCCCTTTAGTTGACGCTGCATTGGAAATAAAACTTGAAGCAACTACCGCACATTTATGGTTTGAAGAAGCAATTAGCGGTGATGAAACAATTAATATTGAAAAAGTATGGGCTCATTTGGATCAATCTGAATGGTACGCACATGCAATGCTTGAAGGAGGCATTAACAAAGGAGAAAAATTTCTGCCCTTAAAAGATCCTCACTTTCGTCTTCAAATTGAAAAAGCCATTTTAGGTATTCATAACTTTCGTCATATCGCCGAAAAGCGTTGGGCCTCACAAACTACTTCCGGGGTAGGAAGCGACCTTGATCAAGAATTTGATAAATCATTTCTAGAATTTAATCATGCTGCAGATAATGTTGAATCGGCTTTAAAAGGCATTATTATTAATGATCTACAAACATTCAAAACCATGGAACAACTATTAATGGTTTTGGTTTTAATGGTGGGTTTTCTTATTACTCAAATATTATTACGTTACAACAAAAAACTGAACAGACAGATTAGAACACTCAATAAACAAGAAGAAAGTTTACGAATTACCCTTAACTCCATCGGCGATGCAGTCATTGTTACAGACACAGATAGCAGAGTGACTTACATAAACCCTATTGCAAGTAACCTAACGGGCTATACAACTGAACAAGCAATAGGGAAACCATTGACTACCGTTTTTAATATTGTTCATGCACAAACAAGAAAGCCGGCCAGTAACCCAGTTAAAAGTGTATTAAAAACGGGAATGATCGTTGGACTCGCCAATCATACGATGCTTATCGGCAAAGATGGCTCTGAACATCAAATTTCAGATTCAGGCGCACCTATTCATAATCCTGAGGGAGATATTAGTGGCGTTGTACTTGTTTTTCGTGATGTAACTGAAGAATACATGCTGAACGAAGAGCTTATCTCTAGCCAGACATTAATTAAAACACTGTTAAATACAGTGCCAGATATGATTTGGTTAAAAGATAAAAATGGTGCTTACCTCTTTTGTAATAGTAAATTTGAACATTTGTATAATGCTAAAGAGAAAGATATTTTGGGTAAAACAGATTATGATTTTGTCGATAAAAAATCTGCAGATTTTTGCAGGCATACTGATAAAGAAGCGCTAAAGTCTGAAGAAGCTCAGATCTATGAAGAGTTAGCAATATTTGCTGACGATGGACATAAAGAGCTTCACGAAACAATAAAAACCCCCATGATGGACAATAAAGGTAATTTAATTGGCGTATTAGGTATTGCCAGAGATATTACCAACTATAAAAAATCTTTAGAGCAATTAAAACAAAGTGAACTTAGATTAAAAGAGGCTCAATTTTACGCAAAAATTGGTTATTGGGAATTACTAGCAGACAGAAAAACTGCCTGTTGGTCAGAGCAAATGTTTACTTTATTTGGCTTAGATAAAGAGTCAAAAGCTGGCCCTGAAACATTATGCAGCGTGATGAATGATCAAGATATTCCCACTTTTTTAGAATCCATTCAAAAAAGCATTTCTACAGGTAAAGAACATCATATTGAGTATCGGATTGTGCGGGCCAATGATGGTGAAGAACGATGGATAGAGTGTCGCGGAAAGGTTTCAAAAGATACCAATGGAATGGCCATAAAAATATCAGGTTTTATTCAAGATATTACTGATCACAAAAATGCACAAGAAAGACTTCAGTTATCTGCCAGAGTGTTTAATGATACCCATGAAGGAATCATGATCACTGACTCTCAACAGTATATCGTTGACGTTAATCCCGCATTTACTCAAATTACAGGCTATAGCCGTGAGGATATCATTGGAAAGTCTCCTGGTATTTTAAGCTCAGGAAAGCAAAGTCCCAAGTTTTATGAGCAAATGTGGTTATCCGTTAAAAATTATGGCTATTGGCAAGGAGAAGTTTGGAATAGAACAAAAATGGGTGAATTGTATGCTGAATTACTCACTATTTCATCGTTAACTAATGATAATGATGAAGTGACACACTATGTTGGTGTGTTTTCAGACATAACTATAAGTAAGCGTCATCAAGATCAGCTTAATCTTATGGCTCATTATGACGTACTAACTAAGTTACCAAATCGTGCCTTATTTGTAGACCGTTTTAATCAATCTATAGCGCACAGTATACGTACTGGGCATCAACTTGCGGTATGCTTTTTAGACTTAGATGACTTTAAACCGGTGAACGATAACTTTGGTCATGAAGCAGGAGATCGCTTGTTGATTGAAGTTGCAGAACGCATCACAAGTTGCATCAGAGAAGAAGATACCGTGTCACGGCAAGGGGGCGATGAATTTGCCATTTTACTAAATGATATAGAATCGCCTTCTCAATATGAAAAAACTATGAAGCGCATTCATAAAGCACTAGCCCAACCCTATTTCATTGACGATATTCAACATAACATTACAGCATCAAGTGGCGTTACATTATATCCAACAGATAATGGCGATATAGATACTCTGTTACGCCATGCAGATCATGCAATGTATCAATCAAAATTATCAGGGAAACATCGTTTTATCCTTTATAGCCCTGATTCTGACCAACGAATAATTGAAAAAAACATTCAGTTAGGTGAAATTGAACAAGCGTTAATAAATCATGAATTTCAGTTATATTACCAGCCAAAAGTTAACATGGTTACTGGTGATGTATTTGGCGCTGAAGCCTTAATACGATGGATTCATCCTAAGAAAGGAATTATTCCACCACTCGACTTTTTACCACTTATTGATGACACACCATTAGAGATAAAAGTGGGTGAATGGGTTATTAACCAGGCATTATTACAATTAGATTATTGGCAACAAGAAGGCATTAGGCTTGAAGTGAGTGTTAATATTTCTTCAAATCACCTGCTCTCTCCTACTTTCATATCAACACTTGAACAATCTTTAGCCGAGCATCCATCGATTGAACCATTGCATTTGCAATTAGAAATATTGGAAAGCTCTGCATTAGGCGATACCAATACCATCACAGATATCATTGAAACATGCCAAACTAAATTAGGCGTAAGTTTTTCACTTGATGATTTTGGCACAGGCTATTCGTCATTAACCCACTTAAGAAGTTTACCGGTTGAAACCATTAAAATTGATCAAACATTTGTTCGTGATATGTTAGACGACCCAAGTGACTATTCTATCATTGACGGTGTTATTGCCTTATCTAAATCTTTTGATAAGAATGTTATTGCTGAAGGTGTAGAAAGTACCAAACATGGTCTGATTCTTTTACTTATGGGGTGTGATAAAGCGCAAGGTTATGCGATTGCTAAGCCTATGCCTAGTAATATGTTTATTAGCTGGCTTCAAGATTATATTCCAAATGAAGACTGGTGTGTTTGTGGTCAAAAGAAACGCAATCATAAAGAAAGTAGTCTAGAAATATTTAACATTCTTAGTCAGCAATGGAAAACTAAATTTCACAATACTGTCGAATCATTGCCTCAGGATGAGACCCCTTGGCCTATTCTGGACAGTAAAATGTGTCATTGTGCAAGTTGGTTACATCAAAGAAAACAAGAGAGACTATTTGATAGAGAGAATATACAGCGTCTCGATAAATCCCATAATGAAGTTCACAGAATTGCTAAAACAATTCAACTTAAACACCAGACAGGCAATACTAAATCATTACAAGAGTTGTTAAAGGAACTAGACATTGCCTATGAGAATATGAGTGAAGAAGCGAAGTTATGTGAATAGATTATTGCGTGCAACAGTTAGCCATTATCAGTTTCGCTGCCAATATTTTATATCACTTGCTCCATACTTTTCCGCCTATAAATTTATAGGCGGGCGTCCCATTGACTAACGTATCTCGTGCAAAGGTTTGTTCACACTTAGGGCAAATACAGGGGATTAATGTATAGTTTCGACTGATTCGCTCTTTGAAGCATTTTACCAAAGTGCCCTTGCCGCCTTTAAGATATTTATAAAGGCGTGTATTACAGGCCTTACAAAAAACATCAATGGTTTTACTCGGGCCTTTTGAACTGGGCTTTGCCATGGTCTTAGCTCTACTTATGTGTTGCTAATTTTTCTATATTGAGTTCACTCAGCTTATTTGCGATATCAACAGCGGCCGACTTAGGTGTGATATCTTCATCAACGTGTAAAATTTTTCCTTCTTTAGAAATATAAAATGTGACACGGCTGGCTACTCTAAAAAAATTCAAAACATCGTAAGCCTTAGCTATTTCTTTTGTTGGGTCACTTAGCATAGGAAAGTCTGCACCTGTTTTTTCTGCAAAATCTCGATTATCATCAAGTGGGTCGACACTCACCATAAAATAACTAACATTGTATTTTCTAATTAAATGCCCTTGTTCAATTAATGACTTACATTCAAAAGTGCATCCCCGCGTGTTCGCCATAGGATACCAAGCAACAACAATAGCTTGTTTGCCTTGATAATCACTTAATTGGTAAAAGTCTCCTGTAGTTGCTTGTAAATTAAAGTCAGGTGCTTGCATGCCAACAGTTAAGTCGGTTGCATAAGATTGCATTCCAGTAAAAAATAAAAAAGCCAAATTTAGTTTCAAAATAAAATATAGTTTGCGTTTTGTAATCATGTTTAATTGCTTCTTAGCTTTAGTGTTAGAATGATGAATTAGGTTGTTTTAAAAATTCAATTTCATCTTCAGTAGACTTTCTACCTAATATTACATTTCTGTGAGGGTATCGCCCAAACCTTTTTATGATGTCGGCATGCTTTAATTCAAACTCATAATTACTTTCGATACCATTTTCTTTATATAACGAACAGGCTTGTTGATGAATAACTAATGATTCACTATGCATAAATGGCATATAAAGAAAACTACGCTGAACTGTATTGAGTTCTAGATCAGCACCAACAGCAATAGCTTGTTGAGATAGGGCCAGTGCTAATGCATCTTGTGAGAATGATTTAGCGGTATCTCTATACATATTTCTAGAAAACTGATCTAATATAATTATTTCTGCTAACCGCCCAAAGGCATTATTACGCCATTGATACAATTCACATTGACTAGCCTGTTGATGAATATTTTCAAACTTTTTTAAAATCAAATTATCTAATGCATCATCTTTTTGCCACCATTGCGCAGGTGTAAGCTCTTCGAACCAGAATTCTACAATTTTTTTATACATTGTTTTCCCCAACAGGTTTTGCTTCTCTTAATTTGCGGGTTATCGCTGGTATATCGGTATAACTTTGAGTTTCATTAATATCTGAAGTTAATTGATTATAGTCTAAATTATGGTTTGAAGAATCATCATCGACAGCTGAGGTCAATTTAATACTATTAGATTCTGATGAGAACGGAATAATACCAGAAGCAACGATTAAGATTTCTATTTCTGAAGACAAGCTGGGATCTAACGTTACACCAGGGACAATAAGTACAGACTTATTGGTAATTTTTTCTCTTATGTGAGCAATTAATCCATTGAATGTAGATAGTTTAGGTTCAGATTTACAAAACAGTTGAAAGATAATCCCCTTAGCAGTATCAATATTTGCTATAGAAACAAGTGGGTTGTTCAGCGCTTGATCTAAAGCCTCAAACGCTAACTCTTCTGTATCAGCTTTTCCTACACCTAAAATTGATTCACCTTCATAAGATAAGATACTAGAGAAATCATTTTTATCAACATTTACATAGCCTGTTTCTGTTAGCATTTGTACCAAAGAGACAAGCAAGTTTTTTAGTACTTCATTACTTTGATTAAACGCGGCAAATAATCCAATACTTTTACCTAAGCCTTGCAAAAGTAAATCGTTAGATAGCGTAATATATGCATGAACAGGCGCTTGAATATCTTTTATTCCCTGTAGAGCAAAATCCATACGCATTTTACCTTCTGATTCAAAAGGTAAAGTAACGATAGCTAAACAATTTATATCTAACTCTCGGGCAATACGAGCAACAAAGGGGCTAGCTCCCGTTCCTGTACCACCACCTAACCCTGCTGTGATAATGACAATATCACTTTTCTTTAACGCATTGGTTAATAACTCAGTACTTTCCTCAGCCGCTTTTAAACCAATTTCAGGATTAGAGCCAGCACCATAACCCTTAGTTAAATTTTCACCGATTAAAATTTTGTTTTCTACCAGCAAATTATTTAAGGCTGCTAGATCAGTATTTACAGCGATTAAGTTTACGTGCTCAGACAAACCATTTTCATATAACATATTTATAGTATTGCAACCGCATCCTCCAATACCAACAACAGTGATAAGTAGTTCAGGGTTCGAATGAATAAGCTCTTTCATAAAATTTCCTAATGCATTTTCTATAAATTGTTTAGCACATAAGCCAAGTTAATTTGAGTTACGAGCAAGAGTGACGTACTAATTTATGCTTATTTAACACAATATTTTGTCGTTAATTTATATGATCAACTCTTATTATAATGATCAATTTTTCAATCTGCCATCTTAATAAATAACTCTGCTGCATTATTTTTACACAATAAAATCACAAAACTCTAAATCATAAAAAATTATTCGTTTAAAAAACACTCTCACCATTTTAAAAGAGATATAAAGGAAGTGAATATTCACTTTAACTACCAGTAGAGTTGTCAGGGTTGTTGTGTCAGTCATACAAGGGGTTGTCAGGGTTATATAAATACACGCATTAAGAGTTGTTAGGGTTATTACTGTCTTTACATGAGAGGTTGTTAGAGTTATAGTGATTTTAACTAGAATTTCGTTAAAAGAATTAGATATGAAGTACCCTATAATTTTCAGTTCACAAAATAATGATGATGTTTATCAAGTGTTAGTACCTGACCTTCCAGGTTGTTCAACCAATGCAAATTCAATTGATTTGGGATTAGAAAAAATAAGTCAAAGTATTAAGTCTCATCTAGAAATATTGGCAGAGTATGGCGAAGGAATTCCATCTGCGGTGAGCATAGATAAGCATAGAGAAAAATATAAACTCGAGAACCCGCATACCTATTCACAACTAATTTGGGCTGTTGTAGATATTGATATAACGGCTTATTTGGGAAAGAGTCACAAGATTAATGTCACCTTGCCTGAATTATTAATTAAACAGATAGATGAATGTGTGAGTAAAAGTTCAGCATATAAAACTCGTTCTGGCTTTATTGCTAGTGCTTGCTTAATTGAGTTAAGAAAATGAGTTTACGTTAAGTTAATAATTTAATGTGAACTAGCGGATAAGTCGGGTGATTATCAACTCTAATTAGATTTGATAATGTTTTACAAAGCGCTTTTACTTGCTCAATAATAGACTACAAAAGTAAGGTTTTTCGTAGTACTAAGGGATTACTATATTATTGATACTAATACTTTTACTTCAGTGATTTAGGTTTAATGTATAGTATCTCTAAAAGCTTAATACAGCGTAGATAAGTCAATTTCAGTCGCTGCAGCTTTAATTTTATCTTGTACTGACATACTGTCATCTTGATAGAAGTTAAGTTGAGCTATTTTAGGGATTGGCAAAAGCTGTTCTAGTGATGCTATATTCTCAACTAAACAAGACATTGACTCAGCACTAGCATTATTAGCAATCCATGCAACACATCGTAAACCATCTGAGATTATTGCCTGATACGTTAATAACGCATGGTTTAAACAACCTAATTTCATATTAACCACTAAAATAACATCTTGTTGAGTAAGCTGTACAAATTCAGATAAGAAAACATGTTTTTGATCTGAGGTACTATTTATATGTATTGGTAAACGCCAGCCACCTGCTCCTTCAGTAATGTTAATATCTGCATCTAAGGAAATAAGTTCAGCAAAGCCTTTTTCGATTTCTGCAATTGAAATTGCTCTATTTTCATTTGAAGCCGCAATATGGGGAGCAATAGCCGCTTCAAAGGTGATGGGGTTAACAGCGCTTATATGCTGTTCACAATTGCTAAATTCAGTTAATAATTGCGCATCTTCATTGGTTAGTTGCCCATTAATATTATCGCAGCCTGCTGCAATTGGCTTATATACAGCTACCCTTTTGCCTTTACTTAGCAACGCTTGTGTAAGTGCACAAGCAACAAAAGTTTTACCTGCATCGGTATCTGTAGCGGTAATAAAAAAATTTTTCATTGTCGATATTTATCTCAAATAGGGATTGTTTCTAAGTAACTTAATTATTTAATTTCACTACAAGGCCAGAATACAATCGGTATGTAGCTGGATATATACCGCTAGGCTCAAGAAAGTCTTGATAATGCTCTGTCATAGCAAACCATTTTTCTTTGCCTGATAAACCACGATTACGCTTTTTCGGTAAATGATTAGCACCTAAGCCCTTCAATTCACGCGCTAAATGGATAACATTTTGATATTCAAGCACAATATCTTGGCACTTATGCTCTACTATACTCGAAGCATCCGTATTAAAAAGCTGATTTAATTCATCTTCTTTTTTAAAGTCGATTACATGTTGATCATCATCAACTTGCTTCCATGAAGATTTTAACTCATGTAAAGTGCCATCAACTAATGTGGTAAAAATAATTAAACCACCAGGTTTTAATACACGTAACATTTCGGCAATAGCTACATCAAGTGGATCACACCATTGAATAACAAGATTAGAATAAATAAAGTCGACACTTTCATCTTGTAATGGAATTTTGTGTACATCTGCTTCAATCCAATTAATACTTTTATTTCGACTTTCTTGGGCGAAATGAAGCATACCTTTAGACAAATCTAAACCTATAACTTGGTTATATGAACTGGCTAATAGATCCGTAAAAAAACCTGTGCCCGAACCTAAATCTAGAACAGTGAGGTTATTTTTATTGGGTAACCAAGGCATTAAATGCTTGCCTGAAAATCGTTGTAATCTGGCTGAAATGTCGTAAGAGCGGCTAGCAGAGCCAAAACTTTGTGCTATTTTCGCTTTATTATTTGTGTGTGGCACTGTTGAAGTCATGAAGACTACCTTACTTTTATCTACAAAGTGCTTTATTTAAACATCTTGCTAAGTGATTGATATCACTTTGATTATGATTACTACATATGGTAACACGTAACCGTGAACTACCAATTGATACCGTTGGCGGACGTATAGCAGTAAGCCAAAGTCCTTGTTTTTTTAATTGTTCACTAACGTTAAGAGCTTTTTGTTCATCTCCTACAATAATGGCATGAATTGAAGAAGTTGTAGGTATCACTTCAATGCTTGGATCAAGTAGTTTAATGAACAACGCGCTTAGCTCAATTATTTTATCACGACGCCATTGTTCTTGCTGAATAAGGTCAATACTTTTAATCGTAGCCCATGCAAGTGCAGGAGAAATAGCCGTTGAATATATATAGTGTCTAGCAAAGTTAATTAAGTATTCATGAACATTTTCATCACACGCTAAAAAAGCCCCACTAGTGGCAATAGCTTTTCCAAATGTTGCCATGGTAATATCAGCTTGGTTATCGCCTGATAATATACTTGCACTACCTTGACCTTGCTCGCCAATTACACCAATGCTGTGAGCATCATCAACATAAAGCCAAGCATCATTAGTTTTAGCAACTTTGGATAGTTCAGCAAGTTCAGCTTGATCGCCGTCCATACTGAAAACACCTTCAGAAGCAATTAGTTTATTTTGACTATCGCTACTAGCTAATAAGTGAGTTAATTGTTCTACATTATTATGAGCAAAACGTTTTACTTTAGCCTTACTTTCGAACGCACCATCAATCATTGAAGCATGAGATAGTTTATCTAAAAAGAAATGTGCTTTGTTTTGTCCAACTTCTTGGCCTAATGCATGAAACAGCGCTACATTGGCGGAAAAGCCACTAGTGAAAAGCAAACAACGTGGTTTGTTTAACCACTGACACACTTTATCTTCTAACGCCTGATGTGCGTAATGAAAACCCGTGACTAAACTTGATGCACTTGCACATAAACCAAAGCGCATAGCGCCTTCTTCCATCGCTTTATTTATTTCACTATGGTTATTTAGCCCTAGATAATCATTAGAAGAAAAGTTGAGATATGACTTTCCGTCAACATGTATCAAAGTACCTTCGTGTTGACCTACACTTTCTGTAGACTGCACACAAACTCGTTGTCGGTAACGAGCTTGTGATTTTTGAGCCGTTATTTGCCCCGAAATAAAATCAAATGCCATTGTAGCCTTCGTCTTATTAGTGAGCAGCGTCGTAAAACAAGTCTTTATGTTGCTCGTTCACTAAAGAAGTTTTAAGCGCTTTATCTTGTGACACACTTTCATCTTCAATAGTTTCAGTATTAATACCAAGTTTTTTGAATAATTCAGTATCTGCATCAGTTTCAGGGTTTTCTGCGGTTAATAATTTACAACCATAAAAGATTGAATTAGCGCCAGCGAGGAAACACAGCGATTGCATTTGCTCATTCATTGCTGAACGACCTGCTGATAGTCTTACATGGGATTTTGGCATCATAATACGAGCAACCGCAATACAACGAATAAAATCAAAACTTTCTAAGTCTTCAACGTTTTCTAGTGGTGTACCTTCAACTTTTACTAACATGTTAATAGGCACACTTTCTGGTTGTTTTGGTAAATTGGCAAGTTGTATTAATAAAGAAGATCTGTCTACCGCTTTTTCACCTAGACCTACAATACCACCACTACATACTTTCATACCGGCACTTCGCACATTAGATATAGTGTCTAACCTATCTTGAAAGGTACGAGTGGTGATGATTTGGTTGTAATGTTCAGGTGACGTATCAAGATTATGGTTATAATAATCTAAGCCAGCCTCTTGTAATTGTTCAGCCTGTTTTTCATCTAGCATACCTAACGTCATACAAGATTCCATACCTAAGGCTTTAACACCTTTTATCATATCAAGCACGATTGGCATATCACGTTCTTTCGGATTTCGCCAAGCAGCGCCCATACAAAAACGAGTAGATCCCATTGCTTTAGCTTTTTCTGCAGCTTCTAATACTTTTTGTACTTCTAGTAAACGCTCTTTCTCTAAATCAGTTTTATTACGAGCACTTTGCGAGCAGTATTTACAATCTTCAGGGCATGCACCTGTTTTAATCGATAATAATGTACTGACTTGTACTTCATTAGCATTGAAATGCTGACGGTGAACTGTTTGAGCTTGAAACATTAAATCATTGAAAGGTAGAGCAAATAGTTCTTCTACCTCTTTAACATTCCAATTGTGTCGTACTACTGAATTATTATTCGTTGAGTCGTTATCTGTGGTTTTTTCTGCTGACGTTAAAGACATAATACTCGTTTGCATCTATATAATTTAACGGGTAGTCTAGCGATCACTATATTAATGTCAACAATAAAAACGACTTTCGGTTTACATATGAGCAAAAAACAACCAACCCAATCTTTATCTACCCACTCTAATGAAGACTTATTGGCATATGATAAGCAACATGTATGGCACCCTTATACCTCAATGTCATCTCCATTACCTTCATATCTTGTTGAAAGTGCAAATGGTGTTCACATAAATCTTGCAAGTGGTGATTCACTTGTTGACGGTATGTCATCTTGGTGGTCTGTACTTCATGGTTATAATCACCCTAAGCTAAATTCTGCACTCGCTGAGCAGTCAGCAAAAATGTCACATGTAATGTTTGGTGGTTTAACGCATTCAAGTGCTATAACGCTATGTGAAAAGTTAATCAAATTAACACCACAAGGGTTAGAGAAAGTCTTTCTATGTGATTCAGGATCAGTTTCAGTAGAAGTCGCCATGAAGATGGCATTACAATACTGGCACAGTAAAGCACAACAATTAGACATTCCTTTAACTAAAACTAAGCTTCTCACCGTTAAGAATGGCTATCATGGTGACACATTTGCGGCGATGTCTGTGTGTGATCCCGTAACAGGTATGCATCAAATCTTTGAACAAGTATTGATGAAAAACTATTTTGCCCCACCACCGAGTATTAATTTTGGCGAGCAATGGCACAGCGATGAGACTAAAGCACTTTCGCAATTATTCGAACAACATCATCATGAACTAGCAGCCTTTATTATAGAGCCTATTGTACAAGGTACTGGCGGAATGCGCTTCTACCACCCGCAATATTTAAAAACTTGTCGAGAGTTATGTGATCAATATGACGTTCTTCTCATAGTTGATGAAATTGCTACTGGCTTTGGTCGAACTGGTAAATTATTCGCTTGTGAGTGGGCTGACATTAGCCCTGATATTATGTGTTTAGGTAAAACCCTCACAGGTGGTTATATGACATTAGCGGCAACATTATGCAGCAATGATATAGCAAACACTATTAGTACAGGGGAAGCTGGATGCTTTATGCACGGCCCTACATTTATGGGCAATGCGTTAGCATGTGCAGTTGCTAATGCTAGTATAGATTTGTTATTTGAAAATAATTGGCAAGCGCAAGTTCAAGATATTGAGACTAAGTTAAGAGAATTATTTTTACCCTTTAAAAAATGCAACAGAGTAAAAGATGCGCGTGTATTAGGTTCTATCGCCGCGGTTGAATGTACTCAAGCTGTAAACGTAGCCGTTATACAAAAGCGTTTTGTGGAATTAGCCGTTTGGATCCGCCCTTTTGGTTCTCTCATCTACATAATTCCACCACTTATCATTAATGCAGAACAGCTAACGACTTTGGCGAATGCTATTGAGACTGTATTAGAAGAAGATGATTGTTTTATTGGTGAAGTCGCAAAAAGCTAACTTATGATTATCGAAGTTATCACTATATTCTCACTTCAGATTTAGCCATTTAAAGTGTGATGTAATATTAAAGAGAGCCAAATAAGGTTGATAACCAGTAGAAAGTACAAATTATAGTGAGTATGATCACTGTGCCTTCTGCTGCGATACTTCTCTATCAGCATTGATCCATAACTGCCAGCAGCACTAAACCAAATCACAAGGTACAAATAACCTGTCAAGGGTGTTAACCAAAACTGTCTAATTTCAATATCATGATATCGCAGAACACCATAACTAACTTCTGGAGCGGCATAAACTGACATAACCAGAGCAAATAAAAATAAAACCCAGCTTAGCAACGCTAATACTTGTGCTAAATAAAACCACACATCAGGAGACTCTCTCCTTTCTTTGGTTTTATTTCGAGTCATTTGTTCTGATTTCATACTATTTTATCCAGATTTGCGCCTTTTTAAACTTACAAAGACACTTTTTTAATTATTGTTAATTAATTTAGTAAGTTTTGCTTGTTAAACATGAAAGTCACGGTAACATAACCCCCTTAAAAAATTCAGAACATTTGATAAAATATAAGAGGTCATTACATGTCAGTTATATCAATTACTGATGTATTAGCAGGAAAATATCCTGTTGATGAAACTATTACCGTACACGGCTGGATCAGAACTCGCCGTGATTCAAAAGCAGGTATTTCTTTTTTAGCTATTCATGATGGCTCTTGCTTTGATGCTATTCAAGCAATTGTGCCTAATGATCTTAATAATTATCAAGAAGAAATTCTTAAGTTAACTACTGGCTCTTCTGTTAAAGTCACTGGTATCTTAGTGGAATCTCCAGGTAAAGGGCAATCTTTCGAGATTCAAGCAACCGCGGTTGAAGTATTAGGTTTTGTTGAAGATCCTGATACTTACCCTATGGCAGCAAAACGTCATAGTATTGAGTTTTTACGTGAACAAGCCCATTTACGTGCACGAACCAATATTGGTGGTGCAGTAACTCGTGTTCGCAATTGCTTAGCGCAAGCTATTCATCGCTTTCTACATCAAAAAGGTTACTTTTGGATCAGCACACCACTTATAACCGGTAGTGACTGTGAAGGCGCTGGAGAAATGTTTCGCGTAAGTACTTTAGATATGGAGAACTTACCTCGTGATGATAAAGGGCAAGTTGATTACAGCCAAGATTTCTTCGGTAAAGAAACCTTTTTAACTGTTTCTGGACAGTTAAATGTTGAAACTTATTGTAACGCGTTATCAAAAGTTTATACTTTTGGTCCAACATTTAGAGCGGAAAACTCTAATACTTCTCGTCACTTAGCTGAGTTTTGGATGGTTGAACCTGAAATTGCTTTTGCAAACTTGTCAGACGCAGCAGATTTAGCCGAAGAGATGTTAAAGTATGTGTTACAAGCGGTATTAGATGAAAGAAGTGATGATATTGCTTTCTTCCAACAACGTGTTGATAAAACCGTTATCGACCGTTTGAACTCTGTAATTAACACAGACTTTGTTCGTTTAGATTATACCGATGCCATTACTATTTTAGAGCAATGTGACAAGAAATTTGAAAATCCTGTTTCTTGGGGCGTAGATTTAAATTCAGAGCATGAACGTTATTTAGCAGAAGAGCATTTTAATGGCCCTGTAGTTTTACAGAACTACCCTAAAGACATTAAATCTTTTTACATGCGTTTAAATGATGATGGTAAAACTGTTGCCGCTATGGATATTTTAGCACCAGGTATTGGTGAGATTATTGGTGGTAGTCAACGTGAAGAACGTCTTGATGTATTAGATAGTCGTTTAGAAGAAATGGGCTTAGATACTGCAGATTATAGTTGGTATCGTGATTTACGTCGCTATGGCACTGTACCTCATTCAGGGTTTGGTTTAGGTTTTGAACGTTTAGTTGCCTATGCTACCGGTATGCAAAATGTTCGTGATGTGATCCCTTTCCCAAGAACACCAAATAATGCTGACTTTTAGTTAGACATTAATCTCTTTGCTTATTCTTGTGTGAATAAGCAAAGAGAGCGCTATTTATTAT
>OJGT01000103.1_pt1 | contig 17912 bp, 17 predicted proteins | sample 1595031 | NCBI WGS metagenome assembly OJGT01 (sample SAMN05416857, study PRJEB24817) | seawater metagenome | isolation source: Sea water | place: Canada:Atlantic | collected 2013-11 | reverse complement strand
GAGTAAATAACTTTAAATAAGTTAGCAGTTTTTGTATTAGAAAACAGATCTATATCATAGTTTTGCTTGAGTAAAGTAGATTGCTAAATCGATAAAAAACCACCGTTAACCATTGCACCTTTTAATACTTTTGTGATTTATATCAATAAATTTCACCCTTTATTTGGGAAAGTATGATCTTAGGCAAAAAATAATTATCACCTTTCTTATAGACTAGCTATTCGGTAAAAACAGTGTTTGGAAAACTAATATGAGTTCATCAATAATAAAGCGAATATACAGCATTATGGCAATAACATTAATGCTTTTTATACAAGTAAATCAAAGCTATGCCGATGAAAACTCATTATCAGAAGCACGAAAATCAGAACTAGTTCATATAGTAAAACAAGATTGCGGATCATGTCATGGCATGACTTTAAAGGGGGGATTAGGACCAGCATTGCTGGTGGAAAACTTACAAAATAAGCCTCTTTTATTTATCCAGAATACTATTTTATATGGTCGTGCTGGCACCGCGATGCCGCCTTGGAAAAATCTATTAACAGAACAAGAAGTGCTGTGGATTTCTGAACAGTTAAAAGACGGAAAAATAATTGCTCAAGCTGAGTAAAACTAAATAACCAAAAAACAATTTATTTACTAAATATAACAATAAAAAATATAAGTACATTGAAGGATGACTAATGAAAACTAACTTATTTAAACTAGCAAGCGTTGCAGTACTTGCAAGTATTGTTTCTGCATGCGCGAGTTACACAACAACGGATGCTGCTGTTACTGAATTGCGTGCAACGGGAGACATGGGAGTCATTATTGAACGTGCAACAGGTCAAGTACAGGTTGTTAACCATAGTCATCAAGAAGTATTAGCAGAAATTGATGGATTAGGTGACTTATCTCACGCATCTATTGTTTATTCACGTGATCAACGTTATGCCTATGTTTTTGGTCGTGATGGCGGCTTAACTAAAATTGATATTCTTAAAGACAAAATAGCTAAACGAGTAATACAGTCAGGTAACAGTATTGGTGGTGCAATTAGCCAAGACGGTAAATTGGTTGCAGTATCGAACTACACTCCCGGTGGCGTAAAAGTATTTAATAGTGAAACGCTTGAACTTGTCGCGACTATCGACAGTTCAGTATTAACCACTAAACCGAAAAACAAAGATGGCAGCTCTGTTCGCTCAAAAGTAGTGGGCTTAGTTGATGCACCAAATAACAAGTTTATTTTTAGCTTATTTGATAGCCATGAAATTTGGATTGCTGACTTCTCTGATATTGAAAAAAATAAAGCACCTAAATTAACTAAGTTTACTGATATTGGTTTATTCCCGTACGACGCTTTAATTAGCCCTGATGGTCGCTATTACATAGCAGGATTATTTGGTGAAGATGGCATGGCGCTAATTGACTTATGGCATATAGAAAAAGGCGTGAAACGTATTTTACCTAATTACGGTAAAGGTGAGCAGAAACTTCCTGTTTATAAAATGCCACATTTAGAAGGTTGGGCAATGGCAGGTGATTACGCATTTATGCCAGCAGTTGGTCAGCATAAAGTGCTTGTGGTAAATACTAAAACATGGGAAAAAGTCACAGAAATTCCAGCGCACAGTCAACCAATTTTTGTTATGGCACAACCTGATAATCGCCAAATCTGGGTAAACTTTGCCTATCCAGACAACAACACTATTCAGGTATTTAACACTGAGACATTCGAATTAGTAAAAACTTTAACACCTGGCCCAGCCGTTTTACACATGGAGTTTACCCCACGTGGTGAGCATGTGTGGATGTCAGTTCGCGATAGCAATGAAGTACAAGTGTACGATACTAAAACGCAAACTTTGCTTAAAACCATGCAATCAAAAAGCCCGAGCGGAATTTTCTTCACCAATCGTGCACATCACATAGGGCTATAATTATGACGAGTATCAGCGTGAGTATTTCACAGTTACAACAAGACATTATTAATAATAGCCAGAAAGGCTTCCCTTTAACTAATCAGCCATATAAAACTATTGCTCAGCAGCTAGCACAGGTTAATATTGAAACGACTGAATATGAAGTATTTCAAGCCATTAAAGAATTAGATAGCCAAGAAGTGTTGTCTCGTATTGGTCCTGTATTTGATCATAAAAAAGCGGGAGCAAGTACTTTAGCTGCACTTGCTGTTCCGCCAAAAGATCTAGATAAAGTTGCTGGAATTGTTAACCAATTTGAACAAGTAAATCATAATTACGGTAGAGAGCATACTTATAACCTATGGTTTGTCGTTACTGCCAAAGATATGCTGGCACTAAATAGTACCTTAGAGAACATTGAGTTACTGACAGGTTTACCTATTTTAGTGTTACCAATGGAAGCTTCATATCATATTGACTTAGCCTTCAGTATTAATGTTACCGGATTAGAAAGCCCTACTTCTAACCAACAATGCAATGAGCTAATTACTCAAAATAGCGATAACATCACTTGCTTAACCGATAGTGAGAAAACTAACTTACGCAGCGCTATTGAAAAAGGTTTACCTGTGCATTTGTCTCCTTATCAAGTTATTGCCAAACAACTTGGTTTAACAGAGCAACAAGTACAAATGCAAATATCTTTGTGGCAAAAAGAAGGGTTAATTCGTCGTTTTGGCCTAGTTATTAAACATAGAAAAATTGGCTACGATGCAAATGCCATGGTTGTTTGGAATATTCCTAATGACGATATGGATAAAGTTGCATTAAAATTAGCGAAATGTGATCCAGTTTCACTGTGTTATCAACGCCCTCGTCGTCTGCCAGATTGGCCTTATAATTTGTTTTGCATGATTCATGGCACAGATAGAAAACTCGTTTTACAACAAATAGACCAAATAACTGAGCAGCTTGGACTTGAATCAATAGAGAATGATATTCTGTTTAGCTTTAAAGCCTATAAACAACATGGTGCTCGCTACGGAAAAAAGCAAAGTAATGAAACCGCCAAGAAAGGACAAGCCCATGGATAAACGTAGAAAGTGTCAAACAGTTGAGTTGACTGAACTAGAAAAAAAACTAATCAACTTACTACAGCACGGCTTGCCTGTTTGCGAACGTCCTTTCGCTCAAATTGCTGAAGAAGTAGGCAGTACCGAACAAGCTGTCATTGAGTGCTTGAATAATTTACGTAGTGAGAAAGTTCTGACCCGTTTTGGTCCTATGTTTGATGCGGCAAGTTTAGGTGGTGCTTTTACCTTAGCGGCATTAGCCGTTCCTGAAGAAGACTTTGACAGTGTGACAGAACAAGTTAATAGCTTTGATCAAATAGCACATAATTACCGCCGAGATCATGATTTTAATATGTGGTTTGTTATCGCCACTGAATCAGCTGAAGAAATTGAGCGCGTAGTGCAAGCCATTGAAAAAAAAACAGGCTTAAAAGTACTTAACGTACCAAAATTAAGAGAGTTCTATGTGAATTTATATTTGCCCGTTTAACAAGTTAGCCATAACCATTGGTAATACTTGTGAATTAACAAATACAATCCTCACATCCAACAGAGTTTAGATTATGTCCACAACCACTCAAGAAAAAATAACCAAAGACAAACTTAGCGAACAAGAAAGACAATACATTTTACTCACTCAAAATGGCTTGCCTATTATTGAAAAACCTTATCACGCCATTGCTGAGCAAATGAACATCAGTGTTGAGCAAGTACTAAACTTGACTAAAAGCATGCAAGAGCGAGGCATCATAAGACGTATTGCCGCTGTGCCTAATCATTATAAATTAGGTTATCAATATAACGGTATGACTGTATGGGATATTAATGATGAGCAAGCAGAAGAGTTTGGCAACGCCGTTGGTCAACTTCCATTTGTTAGTCATTGTTATTTAAGACCACGCTTTTTACCTGAGTGGAATTACAATTTATTTGCCATGGTTCATGGTAAAACAGAAGAATCTATTGCTGAATATAGGGGTCAGATCAAAGAACTGTTAAAAGAAGTATTGGTTACGCGCAAGCATGATTCAGGTCAACACGTCACTTTGCAAAGTAATGATATGTTAACCAGCACAGCAATACTGAAAAAAACAGGTTTGCGTTTAAAAAAGTAATATGAGAAATATTACCTATAATAAAAAATACTAATCGCATTCAGAACAATATCCTTGGTTAAGGTACATACATATTATGTTTAGAATTTCACAATTATTAAAAACACTTCATGACGACATGGTTGAATTTAAACCGGTTCGAGCTCCACGTAAAATGCCCGGTCCTGTGGTTATATGGAATCTTATCCGTCGTTGTAATTTACAATGTAAACACTGTTACTCCACATCACTTGACATTGACTTTAAAGATGAATTATCAACTGAACAGGTAAAAGCAACCATTGATGATTTAAAAGTTGCTCATGTACCTGTGCTAATTTTATCTGGAGGCGAGCCTTTATTACGCCCAGATATTTATGAAATAACAGAATACGCCAAGCAAAAAGGTTTTTATCTTGCCTTATCAACTAACGGCACGTTAATTAACGAAGACAACATTGAAGCGATTAAAGCCGCAGAATATCAATATGTAGGTATTAGCATTGATGGCTTAGAAGAGTTTCACGATGAATTTCGCCGCCAAAAAGGCAGCTTCAAAACCTCAATGCATGCCATAAAGCTTTGTAAAGAAGCCGGCATTAAAGTAGGTATGCGCCTTTGTTTAACACGAGAAAACTTCAAAGATTTACCTGCTATGTTAAACTTAATGGAAGAGAATAATGTTGATAAATTTTACTTATCTCATCTAAATTACTCTGGTCGTGGTAAGCGTAATGCTGAAAATGACGCTATGTTTAAAATGACAAAAGATGCCATGGAGCTTCTATATGAACGTGCTTGGTCACATATCAATCAAGGTATAGAAACTGATTTTGTTACTGGTAACAATGATGCTGATGGTCCATTTTTATTACAATGGGCAACCAAACAATTTGGCGATAAATACCCTGAAGCTATTGCCAATTTAAAACAGCGTTTAATTAATTGGGGCGGTAATTCAAGTGGTATTAATGTCGCTAACATTGATAATACAGGCACAATTCATCCAGATACTTACTGGTGGAATCACCCTATTGGTAACGTGAAAACAGAAAAGTTTTCTGATGTTTGGAAAAATACACAAGATCCATTAATGCTTGGCTTTAGACAAACACCGCGCCCTGTAAAAGGTCGTTGCGCAAGTTGTGACCATTTAGATATTTGTGGTGGCAACACGCGAACACGAGCGTTTGCTCAAGCTGGTGATGCGTGGGCTGAAGATCCTGGATGTTACTTAAACGACGATGAAATTGGTTTTATTCCACCGCCATCAAAGTTTGCAGATGACATAACTAACAAAGAAAACCCAATACAATTTGTTGAAGTTTAACCACAGTAAACAATAATATAACGGATAAAGTTTAATAAATAAGTTATTAAGCAAAAGTTAAAATAATAAACTAATTAAACGCTTGAGTTAGTCCTGAAACATAACTCAAGTGTAATAAGGCAAGAGCATGAATACACCAGCAACAGACGAAGCAAACAATCTTCTTTCAGTAGATAACAAAAAAATATCTGCTCGAGGTAAATCCGTATTAAATAGTGGCGAAGTTGCCTTAGTTGGCTCTGGTCCTGGCGATGCTGAATTATTAACTATTCGTGCTATGCGCTTTATTGAGCAGGCAGAAATTGCTATTTACGATCGTTTAGTTAGTGAAGAAATATTAGCCTTATTACCTGAAAACTGTGAACGTTTTTATGTAGGTAAAGAACAAGCAAAACATTGTGTGCCACAAGATCGTATTAATGAAATATTAGTAGAAGAAGCACGCGCAGGTAAAAAAGTATTGCGTCTTAAAGGTGGAGATCCTTTCATTTTTGGTCGTGGCGGTGAAGAAGCAGAATATATGCTACAACAAGGTGTTAGCTGTCATATATGTCCGGGAATAACAGCGGCTTCTGGCTGTACTACTTATGCAGGTATTCCACTAACGCATCGTGGTGTTGCTCAAGGTTGTACATTCATTACGGGTCATATTCAGAATAACGGTCAGCTTAATTTACCTTGGCAGAGCTTATGCTGTCCAACGCAAACCGTTGTATTTTATATGGGCATAAATACTTTACCTAAAATTGCAGAAAAGTTAGTAGAACACGGGAGAGATGCTAGCACACCTGCTGCATTAATTCGTAAAGGTACTCAGCCTGAACAAAAAACTTACCGCGGCACCATTGGAAATTTAGCAGAGCTAGTTGAAAAACATAATATTACACCGCCAACACTTATCGTTATTGGTGATGTAGTAAACCAATTAACTGAACAACAATTAAAAACTCCTGGCTTTTTAGATGCAAAAGATTATGTTCAAATAGAAGATATTAAAACAGCATAAATAAACTTTACTGCCCTTATTTCTATCATAAACATGCAATAAGGGCACGTTCATTATCTACAGGTTCGTTGTATGAAAAACTCCCTCGCCATTAGCACAGCCCTTGCAATAACTTTATTTATAGCCGCCACCTGCACAACTTCTCAAGCCGCACCCACGAAAAAAATTACGATGTCTGTGGCTGAGAAAGTAGCAGCTAAAAAGCTTTATCAAGCACATTGTCAAAGTTGTCATGGTACTGACCGTTTAGGGGCAATGGGTCCTGCATTATTACCTGAAAACTTAGCGCGATTTCGAAAAAACAAAGCGATTAAAGTGATCAATAATGGTCGTGCTGCTACCCAAATGCCTGCTTTTAACAGTGTTTTATCAAAAGCTGAAATAGACAGTTTAGCGAGCTATATTTATACATCATCAAAAGCATCACTTAGCTGGACAGTTGCTGATATAAACGCATCCAAAGTACAACATTTTGACCAAAGTAAACTGCCAAACAATGCCCAATTTGATGCTGATTTAATGAATTTATTTATTGTGGTTGAGTTAGGCGATCACAGTGCTACTTTACTAAATGGCGATACTTTTGAGCGCTTAGATCGTTTCAAAACACGCTTTGCATTACATGGCGGGCCAAAATATTCACCTGACGGTCGTTTTGTATTTTTTGCCTCACGGGACGGTTGGATCAGTAAATACGATATTTACAACCGCAAAACAGTTAGTGAAGTTAGAGCCGCAATTAATACACGTAATATTGCTATATCAAGCGACGGAAATTATTTAATTGTGGGTAATTACTTACCTAATAACGTAGTTATACTGAATACTAGCGATTTATCTCCGCTTAAAGTGATTGATGCCATAGACAGTGACGGTAACAGCTCTCGCGTAAGCGCAGTATATAACGCGCCTCCACGCCATAGCTTTATCGTTGCACTAAAAGATGTAAAAGAAGTATGGGAAATTCCCTATAGTGATAAAGGCGGCGTTGAAGTATATAAAGGCTGGGCACATGACTACAGAGTAGAAGCAAAAGCTGAAGGCTGGAAAGCTGATTTATCGAAAAAAACAGAGCAATTTCCTATTCGCCGCATTAAAACGGATGATTACCTTAATGATTTTTTCTTTGACCCTGATTATATCAATTTAATCGGCACTGCGCGTAACAGCCATAATGGTCAAGTGATCAACCTAGACACGAAAAAGAAAGTCGCTTCAATTGGTTTAACTGGTATGCCACATTTAGGATCAGGCATTACATGGAATTATCAAAATAAAGAAGTGTTTGCATCACCTAATATCAAAGAAGGTAAAATAACCGTTATTGATATGGAAAACTGGAATATTATTAAAGAAATAAAAACCGAAGGGCCAGGTTTCTTTATGCGTAGTCATAGCAAATCACCGTATGCATGGACCGATGTATTCTTTGGCCCAAATAACGACAAAGTTCACGTAATTGATAAAAGCACGTTAGAGATCGTAAAAACATTGGCACCAGCACCGGGCAAAAATGCTGCCCATGTAGAATTCACTAAAGACGGTAAATACGTATTACTCAGTGTGTGGGATATAGACGGTGAACTTATTGTATATGATGCCAATACACTAGAAATAGTGAAGCGCATGCCAATGAAAAAACCTTCAGGTAAATATAATGTTTATAACAAAATTAATTATGAACGAGGAACAAGTCATTAAATTTTTATAAACAATCATTGTCAGCAATAACAGGTTCGTGATGATTTGTTACACATGAAGACAATAATATTTACTCCTTCATGCTAGGGTCTGTTGATCTTTCGCTGTTAAATTTTGTTCGAGATAAAAGCGTTTTAATCGCGGCGAGTAGTGTGTAGCCTAGTCACTCTAAGCAAATACTATTCAACAAAGAGTAAAACGTTTTTAGCCGAATCCATCGGACAGCGTTTGTTGGTCATTTTTACGGCGTTATCGTTTTTTATAAATACCAAACAAACTGCTGTAAAAAACAACCTCGAAAGAACAACAGAACCTAACTTAAATTGGTTTTTTTCATAAGGGTTAAGTAATGGCTAATTTACAAAAAATTGCAGGCAGTGCAGCACTTTTCGAAGCTTTTATTTATATATCAGCTTTTGTATTTTTTGGCGTTTTTTGGGATTTCCCAATTAATGCAAGTGACACACAAAAAATTGCATTTATTACTGACAACCAAATTATTATGTCTTTAGTTAATTTAACAATGTATGTTGTCTTTGGCATGCTGTTATCTATATTAGTTGTAGCCATTCATCAGCGCCTTAAAAGCAAAGCCCCGCTTTTATCACAAGTGGCTTCTATATTTGGTATTATTTGGGTTGCCCTTGTCATTGCTAGTGGAATGATTGCAAATATTAGGCTGATGAAAGTTATCGAAATCTCTTTACAAGATACTGACCAAGCAATGACTGTTTGGGTAGTTATTAATACCATCGTTGAAGGTTTAGGAGGCGGTAACGAAGTCGTAGGAGGGCTGTGGGTACTATTGCTAAGTATTGCTGCCTTAAGAATTAATGAGTTTCCCAAAACCCTAAATTATCTTGGCTTATTTATTGGCTTTGTTGGTATTCTAACAATTTATCCTGCGGAAGTACTGACAGAGGTTTTTGGCCTAGGTCAAATCATATGGTTCTCTTGGTTAGGAATAGCTATGTTGATGAATCAAAAAGTAGACAAACAACTTAATTTACAATAAATATTCTCATTAGCAGTTAACATAGTGCTATCATTTTATTAAGCTGACACTATGTTAAAATTTTAACAGCATATTTAATCAATTATAGAATCTCCCATAACCTTTCAAAAAGGCTCTCCATCAATGTTCTCAACCCTATTTAAAACAAAACCTGTTATTGATGAAGAAAGCAAAGAGTGGATCTTTGATACTTTTGCTTGGTGTATTGCAAACCTTGATTGCGATTTTTTTCAAAATAACAGCGAATTGATTTTACCAAATAATGCCTTTTATCCGGGTAGTTCAAGTAGTGTTGAAGAAATGGCAGAAAATATTTTTGCCAATACTAGCAAGTATACAGGCATGACATCATGGCCAATAAAGTTGGTAGATTCTGATAGTTTTACTCAAAATCCAATGCCTCAACTAGCCTTTAAATCATCACTGCGTGGCGAAAATGCAATAGTGTCAAGCCAAGAGAGTGCTCAAGCTAATAACGAAATTAGTTATAAAATAGCAGGTAAAGAAGTAGCCTCGTCAGGTTCATCCATCCCTTCAATAGACATTGCTTTTCATTCAAGTCAACTGAATCAACCGCAAGATTTAATTGCCTATTTAGTTCAAGCTCAGGCAGGTATTCTCGTTACTCAACTTGGGGAGCTTCCTCCTGGCGGCAAAGATTTATTAGCTCAAACTATCGATTTAGTTGCATGTTTCATGGGGTTTGGTGTTGTTTTTGCCAACACAGCATACCAATTTAAGGGAGGATGTGGCTCGTGCAATAACCGTAATCTTAATCGACAACCTGCCCTGCCAGAGTTAGAAACAGTTTATGCCTTAGCCTTATTTTGCGTAATCAAAAAAGTTGATATCAAACCCATAAAAAAAGAACTAAAGTCACATTTATATAAGGCCTTTCGCCAAGCTCACAAAGAGATCACTCTGCATTTACAGCAATCAACTGAGCCTAAACACAAATTGCTTTCTGCGAGTATTAGTTAATAATTCAGATATTTTATTGGCTCGAATAAACAATTAATGCTTAATCATCGTTTCCAAAATACATTGATTAATGCCCCAACCATAATGAATGCACCACCAATAATAGTTGTAATAATAGGCACTTCACTGAAATACACCCATCCGATAAATACCGAAAAAAGCACTTGCACATAGGCATAAGCTGTAGCTTTGTTTGCATCTGCACAATGCAATGCTTTAGTTAACCCTACTTGACCAACTTGAGTGAATATTCCCACGAGTACTAACAAGCCCATTGTTGCTAGATTAGGCACGACAAAATCACTGCCTAAAAAAATAATTGAAATAGGAAGAGCAACAAGGGGAAAGTAAAAAATTATCACTGAACTATCATCAGTTTTAGTCAATTTTTTAACAATGATGTAAGCAACCGCACTCGTAAATGCTCCTAATACGCCTGCACCAATGCTTATCCATGGATACTGTACACCACTGTCTATTTGTAGATTTGGCTGAATAATAATAAACAAACCGAGCAAGCTAATAACAATACAAGCCATCGTTGAACGTTGTATCGTTTCTTTGAGAAAAAACAGGGCAAGTATGGCAGTAAACACTGGGTGTAAATATTGAAGCACGGTAGCTTCTGCCAGTGGTAAAGTTGTTACCGCATAATAAACTAGAATTAACGCGACAGTTCCCACTGTGCCTCGCGCAATTAACAGCACTTTATTATGTCCAAACAAGGGGATTTTTTTACGCTTAATATCAGCATAACTAATCATGCCTGAAACAATAGACCTAACAGCAACTATCTCAAGTACAGGTATCCCTAAACCGCTTACTTCTTTTACGCACGCCGCCATTAAAGCAAAACCCAATGCTGAGATTATCATGTACCAAACACTCAATGGCATTGAATTTTTTATGGTTGTGAACATTAACGACTGTACTCGAAACAAAAGAAAAACTTATACCCTGTTTAAGCAGTATTGTTAACATATTAAATAGATAAGAGCATGATATTCTTGTCATCTTCAAAGGGCTAGTAATATTTAAGGTTTATTTCAATTCACCTTATATTACTTACACAAGATCTGAACTTCTTTTAAGCTTTTGTAACTTGTCTCGAATATCTTGATAGCGCTGCTTTTCACAGAGGCCAAATCCTGATAACTGTCGAACTTTATTACGACCAAATAGAGGCACGGTCATTCCCGCAAAAAAACGACAATAAGTTTCAATAGAGACAGCTTGGTTTGTTTTACCCTGTAATCGCTCAGTTAACTCCAACATACATTGATTTAATACGTCATCACTCGGCCACGCTATTTGTGCTTGAGAGTGTTCAAGTACCGCTACTTGACCCCGGCAAACACTACAATGACCGCACTGCGGTGTAGTGCTTAAATTGTTCACCCTGTCAGTAGGCATTTCATCAAAACTATTATCATCAAAATAACGAGCTAAGTTAACGGTTAAACAAGAATCCAATTGAAAAAAACGAACTAAAGTAGCGATACGCTTAATTTCTTTTTCTTCATTATTTTTAAAGTAATCACTAAGCTGTTTACCTAAAATCGGGTCAGCTAACTCATCAAGGTTTACTTTAAATACTTCAGTCATGCCTTTGGTTTCAAGTACAATTAATTGTTGTTCTTGTAAGTATTCCAACGCTGCAATAACACGATTTCGATCAATACTTTGATCTTGTAATAAAAGATCAAAGTTCAAACTTCCCCACACTTTTTTAAATGCAGTTGCATTAAAAATGGTTGAGAGAAACTCTTTTCGCTGATCATTAAAGTTATTAATAATTTCAACTTTAGGCTTTAAAAGTTTAATTCTAAAATCAGAGAAGTAGGCGTATTGAGGCTCTATAACACCGGCAAGTTCTAATTGCACAAGTAAGGTTTTCAATGGTAATTGTTTAATATTAACCGTATTAGATAAGGATAATATTTGCAGCTCCCATTTTCCTTCAGAGCCGTTATCATAGGTATTTGTGATGACTTCTGATTGTATGATATTGAGCAACATGTCTATGCTATTAGGCTCAGGTGTATCACCATAAACAAAGTTTTCAACAGTGTTTAAGCCATCAAGATTTGCTAACGTAAAGCACTGAGAAGGTAAGTCATCTCGTCCTGCCCTGCCTATTTCTTGACTGTAATTTTCTATAGACTTTGGTAAATCATAATGAATAACAAAACGTATATCACTTTTATCAATCCCCATACCAAAAGCAATAGTTGCAACAATTACCTGTGTATTTCCATCCATAAAGTTTTGTTGAATTTGATGGCGCATATCACTATCAAAACCAGCATGATAAGCGCAGGCATTAATACCTTGCTGTTGTAGATACTGTGCAACCATTTCAGCAGAATGTTGCAAAGTGACATAAACAATACCTGCACCTTCAATCGTATTAATTAGTTGCGCAAGCTGATTGTTTTTGTTCGGTTGAGTAACAGGCAATACACTTAAATCAAGATTTGAACGATAAAACCCCGTTTGTACAATATGTTTATTTTGAATAGTAAATTTAGCCGCCATATCCTGTTTTACCTTACGGGTAGCGGTTGCCGTTAGTAATAATACCAACGGAATATTTAACGATTGACAGTAACTCGGTAACTTCAAGTAATCAGGTCTAAAATTATGCCCCCATTCAGAAATACAATGTGCTTCATCAACGACTAGCATAGAAACAGGTACAGATTCTATAAACTGTCGGAAGCGTTCATTTTTAAAACGCTCCACTGACACCATTAAAATCTTGATTTCACCGCGACGAACTGCAGCCATAATTTCTTGTGACTCATTTCCCTTTAAGGTTGAATCTATACTTGCTGCGGCAATACCTTTACTTGCTAAAAATGCCAATTGATCTTTCATTAAGGCCAACAAGGGAGAAACAACAAGGGTTAAATTAGGCAGATGTAATGCGGTTAATTGATAACACAAAGACTTGCCTGAGCCAGTAGGAAATATTGATAAACTTGAATGCCCAGCAAGCAATTGCGTGATAGTTTGCTCCTGTCCTTGGCGTAAAGCATCAAACCCAAAGGTTTGCTTTAGTGATTGCTGCAGTAGGGTGTTATTCATGTAATATCATATTGAGTTAACAGTAGCTGAAGTCTAATATATTATGGTCGGTGTTAAAATTATTTAATCAACTTTAATTCCCATTTTATCTGCACGCTTTTGCCATAATTTGCGAGCAAGTTTTTGCATATCTTCAGTTTTATCTTCCTCATCAACTATCTCTAGGCCAAGTAGTGTTTCAATGACATCTTCTAGCGTTAAAATACCCATAACACTGCCATACTCATTCACAGATAATAAAATATGCGCTTTTGCCTGAAGTAATTCATTAAAGGCATTTGACAGACTCATGAGATCAAGCATGGTTGGCATAGCACGTAAATAGTCTTTAAGTTGTTTACTTCCATTACCTCTCGCCTGCGCAAGCAAAATATCACTGCGCAATATAAAGCCTATAATCTTTTCACTTTTGTTTTCATATATTGGAATGCGAGAAAAACGAATATGATTATATTTATGAAAAAACTCTTCAACCTTTAAGTGATGTGATAATGAAAAGATCACAGTGCGTGGAGTCATCGCATCTCTGATACGCATATCCTTTAGCAGCAAGATATTTTTCATAAATAAAAGTTCCTGCTTCCCCAGCTGCCCTTCACTTGCACTTAACTCTGCCATTGCCATAAATTCACTACGATCAAAGCCTGTTAATGTTGGCGTATTTCTTATACCTCTTGTTAATTTTTCTGACATAAAAACAAAAGGATATAGCCACCATATTAATTTTTGTAATAATAAAGCCGTTATTGGGGCTAATTGCCGCCAATAGCTCGCTCCTAACGTTTTAGGAATAATTTCAGAAAATATTAGAATGAGTAATGTGAGTACTGCTGAAACGACGCCTAAATAAACCTCCCCGAATACAGTAGTAGCCTGTGCACCTGCACCAGCGGCACCTAACGTATGGGCAATGGTATTTAATGTTAATATTGCCGACAGAGGCTTATTTACATCTGCTTTTAGAGCTTTAAGCCTAATTCCAGATTTATGCCCTTCTTGAATTTTTACTTCAATATAGCCGGTACTAACACTGAGTAATACTGCCTCTGCAATAGAGCACAAAAAGGAAAAAAACAGCGCTAAAAAGACATATGAAAATAATAACGTCATAGAAAGTGTAATAACTACTTGGTATTACTTCAGTATAGGCGAATCTTAATTATTCTTCATCTATAGGAATTGAGGTAGCTGTAAGGTGAGAATGAGTACAAAGAAAGTACGCTTACTTGTTATTTGAAAAAAGCATCAATGCCTAAATTGCCGTAAGCCACAATTTAGGCAAATTACAAATGAATTATAATTCTGCTGCTACAACTGAAATTTCAACTAATAAGGCTTCTCGTGCCATTTTAGCCGCAACACAAGCGCGCGCTGGCGCATGCCCTTCAGGAACCCAAGCATCCCAAACAGCATTCATATCAGCAAAGTAGCTCATATCTTTAACATAAATAGTTGCCGACAATATATGCTCTCTATCGCTACCAGCTTGTGCTAATAACACATCAACTTTATCAAGCATGGTTTGTGTCTGTTCGGTAATATCTTTGGTTGCATCTGCCGCTACCTGACCGCATAAATAAATTGTACCGTTATGCTTTACTATACGACTCATGCGTTGCTTGGTTTCTTGTCTTTCTATAGTCATATGACTTATTTCTCCAACATATCAATAAATTGTTGCGATTGCTCAATAGCTGAGTTCATATCTTTAATTAATGCGCTAACATCATTTTTAATTGAAACCATTTCACCTTGTAATGCACCAACCGCTTTAGCATTTAAGTTATGTTTCAAGAATAAACTATTGTCTTTTAGTGCTGACAAAACAGGCCCCATTTTACTTTCAGCTTTACGCATAGATCTTACTAAAGATTCGTAGCGGCGCTGAGTTTCTCGTAATTTTGATGAGCTTTGTCTTTTAAGGTTGCTACTAGAAATTTGTTCAATTTCATCTTGCCATTCGTCAAATAACGCATCCGCAACATCTTCAATTTTGTTGATGCGTGAACTTACATGTTCAGCTGCCTCTTTAGAGTCTTCGTATTGCCCTTGAATAACCTTATATTGTTCTTCAAGATCACCACCATCAAAATTAATTAATGCGGTCATTTCTTCTAATGCTGATTTAAATTGCGCTTGTGCTTCTTGTTGTGACTCTTTGGCATCAACCACGCGATCAACCATGATGTCACGCTTGTGAATTCCTACTTTTTCCATGGCTGAATAATAAGCGCTAGAACACGACGCCAATACAAAAATACTTAAGATAACGCATAGTTTTTGACTGAACTTAAACATAAAAACTCCCTGATATGATTATTAAATTATTACTTGTACCTTATTTTTAAGTAACTAAGGTAAAGCGAGCTAGCATTGCTGTTAATGGTATATTGATTATATAAGCTGAGCAAAATAATTATACTATTTATAATAATACCAAACTCCGAAAAACAAAAAACCCCAAGGGTTCAACCTTTGGGGTTTTCAAATTGAATTAGAAAATGAAAATAACACTATTTGCAGATAGTTCGCTTTAATTCAAGGCGGTTGCACGGAGCTGACGTTAGTCAGTGAGTACAACCAACGCCGAAGTCAGGCAAACTAGCAAAGAAGAGTGTTAATTTTTACTCCCATTCGATAGTAGCAGGCGGCTTCCCTGAGATGTCATAGACTACACGTGAAATACCATCAATTTCATTAATAATACGATTAGAAACTAACCCTAAGAAATCATATGGTAAATGTGACCAACGAGCCGTCATGAAATCAATTGTTTCAACACAACGTAAGCTTACTACCCAATCATATTTACGAGCATCACCCATGACACCAACTGAGCGCACAGGTAAAAATACAGTAAACGCTTGGCTCACTTTATGGTACAAATCAGCTTTGTGTAATTCTTCAATGAAAATAGCATCTGCACGACGTAATAAATCAGCATATTCTTTTTTCACTTCACCTAAAATACGTACACCTAAACCCGGACCAGGGAAAGGGTGACGATAAAGCATATCGTACGGTAAACCTAGCTCTAAGCCTATTTTACGTACTTCATCTTTAAATAATTCACGTAATGGTTCAACTAAACCAAGTTCCATATCATCTGGCAAACCACCAACATTATGGTGAGATTTAATTACATGGGCTTTACCAGTCGCTGATGCTGCAGATTCAATAACATCTGGATAAATAGTCCCTTGCGCTAACCATTTAGCATTTTTAAGTTTCTTTGACTCTTCATCAAATACTTCAACAAAAACATTACCAATAATTTTACGTTTTGCTTCAGGCTCACTTTCATCAGCTAAACGATCTAAGAATCGATCTTCAGCTTTAACATGAACAATGTTTAAACCGAAATGATCACCAAACATGTCCATTACTTGTTCGCCTTCGTCTAAACGAAGTAAACCATTATCAACAAATACACACGTTAACTTGTCGCCAATAGCACGTTGCAACAACATTGCCACAACAGATGAATCAACACCCCCTGACAAGCCTAAGATAACTTCATCGTCACCCACTTGTTCTTTCATTTTTGCAACAGCATCTTCAATAATTGATGCTGATGTCCAAAGCTTTTCACATTGACAGATATCAACAACAAAATGCTCTAAAATACGCATGCCTTGTTTAGTGTGTGTCACTTCTGGGTGAAATTGTACACCGTAAAACTGCTTATCTTCATTCGCCATTGCCGCGTATGCACAGCTATCTGTTTTAGCAACAGTAACAAAACCTTCAGGGATAGCTGAAACTTTATCACCATGGCTCATCCATACGTCTAATAACGCATTACCATGAGCACTAATACTGTCTTCAATTGCATTGAATAAAGCAGATTTAGCAACAACTTCAACCGCCGCATAACCAAATTCTTTATGTTCAGAACTTTCTACGCCGCCACCAAGCTGTTCAGCCATCGTTTGCATGCCGTAACAAATACCTAATACAGGTATGCCTGCGGCATATACATATTCTGGCGCACGAGGAGAGTTAGCTTCAGTTACTGATTCAGGGCCACCAGCAAGAATAATACCGGTTGGGTTAAATTCTTTAATTTGTGCTTCAGTCACGTCCCATGACCAAAGTTCACAGTAAACGCCAATTTCACGAACACGACGAGCAATAAGCTGTGTGTATTGTGAACCAAAATCTAAAATCAGTATGCGGTGATCATGAATGTCTTTACTCATGTTTGTTTTCCTACTATTTACCTAAAAGGTTTACTTAAAGGTGTTGTTATAAATAACAACACCCTGAACTTAAAATAGCCCAGGGTGTTTGAATTTTTTATCTCTACAATTTTGTATAAGGTAAAAGCATAAGAATGTTTTAATTCGAAACTAGTTAGCATTAGAGCAAAGAAAAAGCACGGAGTTGACGCTAGTCAATGAGTACTTCTGATGCCGCTATTATGCTAAATAGCACAGAAATGAAATATTCGGCTTAGCCCATACGGTAATTTGGAGCTTCTTTGGTGATAGTTACATCATGTACATGTGACTCACCCATACCTGCTGATGTTATTTTCATAAACTCAGGCTTAGTACGCATTGTTTCTATATCTTTAGAGCCAGTTAAGCCCATTGATGAACGTAAACCACCCATTTGCTGATGAATAATTGCTGATACAGGGCCTTTGTAGGCAACACGACCTTCAATACCTGTCTCTTATACACATCTCCGAGCCCACGAGACGTAGA
>OJGT01000102.1_pt1 | contig 18058 bp, 10 predicted proteins | sample 1595031 | NCBI WGS metagenome assembly OJGT01 (sample SAMN05416857, study PRJEB24817) | seawater metagenome | isolation source: Sea water | place: Canada:Atlantic | collected 2013-11 | reverse complement strand
CGGCATACGAGATTCCTCTACGTCTCGTGGGCTCGGAGATGTGTATAAGAGGCAGATCTTCACCTTGTTTGTCTCCTAGGTTATCTATTACTATATGTTTACCTGATTTTATTACCCTTAAAAGCCATTTTAAATGCAAAATCCTCCCCAGAGTTACTCGTTAAGAGTTTATTATGAAGATACTGATGCAGGAGGAATTGTCTACTATGCCAACTATTTAAAGTTTTTTGAACGTGCTCGTACAGAGTGGTTAAGAGAGATAGGTATAAATCAACAAAATCTTTTAGAACAAAAAATTGGTTTTGTGGTCAGAAAGGTAGAAATGGATAATATTGCCTCGGCAAAGTTAGATGATTTACTTAATGTTCACTCAACCATTACTACGCTAAAACGCGCTAGCTTGGTGTTTCATCAACAAATAATTAACCATGAAAAACAAGTAATATGTACTGCAACTGTTAGAGTTGCTTGTGTTAATTTTCAAAATGCTAAGCCTATGGCTATACCAGAATCTATATTAGGAGCGTTTAAACGTGTCTGCTGAATTTTCAATTTTTGAACTTATATTAGAAGCTAGTTTATTGGTTAAGTTCGTTATGCTTATTTTACTTGGTTTTTCAGTTGCTTGTTGGGCAATGATTTTTCAAAGAAGACAAGCGCTAAATGTGGCAAAACAGCAATTGAAAGCATTTGAAGATAAATTTTGGAGTGGTGCAGACTTAAGTAAGTTATATAACGAAATATCTACTCAGGATGAAGTGGAAGGTGTTGAAAGTTTATTTGTTGCAGGCTTTAAAGAGTTTGCACGTTTACGTAAAAGCCGTATAGATGATCCACAAACAATTGTTGATGCAACTCACCGAGCAATGCGTGTTGCCCTGTCACGTGAAGTAGACAACTTAGAAACGCATTTACCTTTTATGGCCACCGTAGGTTCTATTAGTCCTTATATTGGCTTATTTGGAACAGTGTGGGGGATTATGAATTCATTTATTGGCTTAGGTTCAGTACAACAGGCAACACTAGCAATGGTTGCACCGGGTATTGCTGAAGCGCTTATTGCAACTGCCATGGGCTTATTTGCCGCTATACCTGCTGTTATGGCATTTAACCGTTTTAGTCATAAGGTTGAAAAACTAGAAAATAGCTATGGTAACTTTATGGAAGAATTTGCCAGTATTTTGCAACGTCAAACCACAGTTGATCAACAAGGTTAATTGGGGGATTTATGTACCAAAGAGTTAGACGTCGTAAAGTTGCCGAAATCAACGTTGTTCCGTATATTGATGTTATGTTGGTACTGCTGATTATTTTTATGGTAACAGCACCATTGATCACGCAAGGGGTTAAGGTTGACTTACCGCAGGCAGCCGCAGAGCCTCTAGATAAAGATACTAAGCCTCCGCTGGTTGCATCTGTTGATGCACAGGGGCGATATTACATAACTTTAGGCACCAATGATAAAGAACCTCTTTCGGCAGAAGAAGTGGCAACTTTAGTTAAAGCACATTTAGACGTTAACCCTGACACACCCGTTGTCGTTAATGGCGATGGCGCTGTATCTTATAATGCCGTTATTCAGTTAATGGTATTGTTGCAAGAAGTAGCTGGTGTTCCATCGGTAGGCTTGATGACAGATTCTGTGGAGAATTAAGGTGGACAAGAAGTTTCTTTCAGCGCTACTTTTCAGTATTGCTCTACATGCCGGATTAGTTGGCATTTTATTCTTTGGTGATTTTACTACAGAGACAAAATTACAAACAAATACAGCCATGGCTCAAGAGGTTAAACCAATTGAAGCTACTGTAGTTAATGCTGATAAGCTGCAAAAAGCGATTAACAAAATTAAAAAACAAAAAGCTGATGATAAAGCAGCAGAAAAGAGACGAATACAAGATATTGAAAAACGCGCTAGTGATGCAAAGAAGCGTCGTGCTAAAGAAGAAGCTCGTATTAAAAAACTAGAAAAGCAGCGTAAGAAAAAAGAGCAAGAGAAAAAGCGTGCAGATAAGGCGGCAAAAGAATCTGCAGCAAAAGCACTCAAAGCAGAGAAAATAAGAAAACAAAAAGAACAAGAACAACAAAAAGCTGAAGATGCAGCAGCACAAGCACGTACTAAACGACTAAAAGCGGAAGCTGCGGCGAAAAAAGCGGATGATTTACGTAAAAAGCAAATAGCTGAACGTAAACGTCAAGAAAAAGAAGCAGCTGATAGAGCTGCGCGTGAGAAGCAATTAGCAGACCAAATGGCTGCAGAAATGGCATCACGAAATAAAGCACGTCAGCAGCAAATGATGACAGAGGTTCAACGTTATGCTGCCTTGATTACTGGTGTTATAAATCAGAATATGATTAATGATCGCAGCACAATGGAAGGGAAGTCTTGTAAGCTACTAATAAGCCTTGCACCATCAGGTTTTGTAACAAAGGCAAGCGTTACCGGAGGCGATGCAGTGGTTTGTGAAGCGGCGAAAAGAGCCGTATATAAAGCCGGAACATTACCAGTATCTAAAGATCCTGAAGTGTTTAAAGAAATGCGTAACCTACGTGTAACCGTAGTGCCTGAGTTTTAAGCTAAAGTAAGTGCAAACTAAATAAACCTTAATTATTAACCGTTAAAATTGACTTAGAAGCGAACAATGAAAATTAAATTACTTTTTGGATTTTTCATCACACTCCTTTCCACCTCAGCCATGGCTGCACTTGATATAGTGATAACGGGCGGAATTGATAGTGCTAGGCCTATTGCTATAGTCCCTTTTCAATGGCAAGGAAATGGCGAATTACCTGAGCAAATTTCAAAAGTCATAAGTGATGATTTATTACGAAGTGGTAAATTTAGTCCTCTGAGTCAGGACAAATTTCCTCAGTTACCTACGTCGTCTAAGAATATTGATTATAGTGCATGGGCAGGTACAGGTGTTGAAGCGATAATTATTGGGTCTATTAAAGAAAATACATTAGGGCAATATCAAGTTAGTTATCAACTAGTGGATGTTATTCGTGGACAAATTACCGGTGGACAGGCATCAATGCTCAGTGACGGGGAGTTGATTAGAGCACAGGATCATATTCTTAATGAAAGTAGTGCCCAAATTAACAGTGGTCAATTTCGTCGATACGCTCATACTATTAGTAATGCTGTTTATGAATCATTAACGGGCAGTAAAGGCGCATTTTTAACACAAATTGCGTATGTAATTGTACGTGATCAAGGTAAATTTCCATATCAGCTAGCATTTGCTGATTACGATGGTTTTAACGAGCAGGTACTATTAAGTTCTAATGAGCCATTGATGTCACCAACATGGCACCCAGACGGTGAACAATTAGCTTATGTCTCTTTTGAAAACCGTCAGGCACAAATTCATACCATGAATATATACACAGGGCAGCGACGACTGATTAGTTCATTTAAGGGAATTAACAGTGCACCTCGTTTTTCACCTGATGGCAACAAAATGGCGATGGTTTTATCTAAAGACGGAAATCCTGATCTTTATGTTATGACCTTAGCGAATAAAAATTTACGTCGCGTGACACGTAATCGCGCTATCGATACAGAGCCAAGTTGGCTACCTGACGGTAATTCTTTAGTATTTAGCTCAGAACGGGGTGGTAAACCGCAACTTTATCGCGTAAATTTAGTCGATGGTAAAATAAGACGATTAACATTTAATGGTGAAATGAATCTTGGTGGCTCTGTAACACCTGATAGCAAACAATTGATCATGGTTAATAGAACACGTGGCCAGTACCGTTTAGCTAAACAAGAGGTTGATTCAGGCTTGTTTCAAGTGTTAACAAAAACACGCTTAGATGAATCTCCTAGTATTTCACCAAATGGTGGTATGATTATATACAGCACTTTGCATAATAACCGACAAGTATTAGGTTTAGTTTCGGTAGATGGGCGTTTTAAAGCTCGTTTGCCAGCACTTGATGGTCAAGTTAAATCACCTGCTTGGTCGCCATTTTTGTAAGTTTCTCTAAGTTGCCATAAGGTAACTTAGAAAAGATAAATAATAATTTGTAAATTATAACTTTTGTAAAACAAGGGAAAAATAACATGCGTTTAAATAAAACATTTAAGAATGTAGTCATTGCTTTACCACTTTTAGCTTTAGCTGCTTGTAGTTCAAATGATAATACTGATGAGCAAAGTAATACTGGTACTAATGGTAATACTGGGGTAACGCAACAAGTAACTGAAGAAAGTGTACAAGTAACTGCTGCAAAACGTGCTGCAGCAATTGAAGAACAAAAGCGTCAAGAGCTTGCAAAATTACGCTCTGAACATATCATTTATTTTGATTTTGATGTTTCTAAAGTAAGCGACCAATTTGCTAGTGTTTTAGATGCACATGCTAAATTTTTAAATGCTAATTCAGACGTTAATGTATTAATTGAAGGCCATGCTGATGAACGTGGTACACCTGAATATAATATTGCTTTGGGTGAGCGTCGTGCTAAAGCTGTAGAAACTTATTTAGAAAATATGGGTGTTAATTCATCTCAATTATCTGTAGTTAGCTACGGTGAAGAGAAGCCAATGGTAAAAAATCGCTCTGAAAGCGCTTTTGCTAAAAACCGTCGTGCTGTAATTGTTTACTAAAAATCATTTTTGCAAATGCAATTATTAATGCCGGAAAAGTAAATGAAAGCAACCTTTTTAAAGCAAACAGCTTTATTGGGCTTGATATTAACTGCTAGTACTTCAATAGTACTAGCAGCGCAAGCACCAGTTATTGACATAAACTCACCAGTCAATGTGAAACAAAATACTCAGCCTCCTTCTATTGCTGAGCAGCTAGCCATATCTGAACGTAAAGTAGAATCGAAAAATCGTTCCTTAGTTAATATGCAACGACAGATTGATGACTTACAAACTCAAGTTAATGAACTTCGTGGTGTAACTGAGCTCCATGCACATCAATTATCGCAAGTATTAGAACGTCAACGTGAGTTGTATCAAGAGCTTGACCGTCGTGTAAGTGAGGCACTAAAGCCTACAATACAAGCACCAAATACTATTGTGGTTGAACCATCGACAGCAGCAAAAACTTATAGTAATGACTTAACTGAAAATGAGGCTTACGATAAGGCACTTAATCTAGTACTTAAAGATAAACGGTACGAAGAAGCTATTCCTGAGTTTCGTCGCTTTAATCAGCAGTACCCTCAATCTACCTATGCACCTAATGCACATTATTGGTTAGGGCAATTATTATTTAATAAAGGAAATTTGAGTGAAGCTGAGCATGAGTTTACTGTTGTTGTTCAACAGTTCAAAGACTCAAGTAAAAGACCAGACGCAATGTTAAAATTAGCAATGGTTGCACAGCAACAACAAAATACGAATAAAGCAGGAAAATTGTATCGACAATTAATGAGTGAATATCCAAACTCAACTTCTGCACAGTTAGCTAAGCCAAGATTAGAAGGTTTAAAGTAGCTGAACTGATTTTTTATTGCTGACAAAAGTAGCGCTTTGCTGTGTTTTTAGTCATATTGAAAAATAATAGTTAAAAAGTGAAATTTGTTGTTGCACTAAATTTTTTTATGAGTATTATATGCGGCGCGTTGAGGCACCAACCTTAACGCAATGTCGGCCGTTAGCTCAGTTGGTAGAGCAGTTGGCTTTTAACCAATTTGTCGAAGGTTCAAATCCTTCACGGCCGACCACTTCTTTATTTAGCTAAGTTTCATCAAAAAACTAAACCATTATTTAATACTTCAAAAACTTTCCTCAACTCTAAATCTAACTAGTTTTTCATCCAATTATATTGCTTGAGTCTGTGCTTTGCTTTAATTAACCTGTATGGGTAGGAAGTTTCAAAGCTAAAATTCCCCTGTCATCATCTCTTTATATTGAAAATCAATCGTAGTTAAGTGTGAATATTGCTTAAGACTACACATTCTTTCAGCTTTGTCTTATAATCATCGCGTTTCTCAACGTATGAAAAATAGAGAGTAAAAATGAGTGAATCCAATGCAGCTGTTGATTTTCAATTCGATTATCCAGCTAAACCTACACTATTAAATAGTGATGAAAAAGCACAATATATAGCTAAAATTAAATCCTTGTTGATTGAAAAAAATGCAGTGTTAGTTGCTCACTATTATACTGATCCTGAAATTCAAGCACTGGCGGAAGAAACAGGCGGCTGTGTTGCTGATTCTTTAGAAATGGCTCGTTTTGGTAACCAACATCCTGCTGATACATTGATTGTTGCAGGGGTCAAGTTTATGGGCGAAACGGCTAAAATATTAACACCTGAAAAAACGGTGTTAATGCCTGAGCTTGAAGCGACTTGTTCGTTAGATTTAGGTTGTCCTATTGATGAGTTTTCAGCTTTTTGTGATCAACATCCCGATCATACGGTTGTAGTTTATGCAAATACGTCTGCTGCTGTTAAGGCTAGAGCTGACTGGGTTGTTACCTCAAGTATTGCTTTAGAAATTGTAGAAATGCTTGAAAGCGAAGGTAAACCTATCTTATGGGGGCCTGACCGTCACCTAGGGGCGTACATTGAAAAAATGACGGGCGCCGAGATGCTGATGTGGCAGGGGGCTTGTATTGTTCATGATGAGTTTAAAGCGAAAGCCTTGCATGATTTGAAAATTCAGTATCCTGATGCAGGTGTATTAGTTCACCCTGAATCGCCAGCTAATATTGTTGAAATGGCTGATGCAGTTGGTTCAACTAGCCAACTCATTAAAGCAAGTCAAGAAATGCCAAATCAGCACTTTATTGTGGCTACAGATCAGGGTATTTTTTACAAAATGGAACAGGCTAATCCAAATAAAACATTTGTAGCTGCTCCAACAGGCGGAAATGGTGCAACTTGTCGTAGCTGTGCTCATTGCCCGTGGATGGCAATGAATGGCTTAAAATCGATATCTGATGCATTAGAGAGCCCATTAGGTAAAGAGATTACAGTAGATGCTGCGTTAGCTGAAAAAGCATTAATACCTTTACACCGTATGTTAAATTTTGCAGCAGAAAACCAGTTAAAAGTTAAAGGGAATGCTTAACTCATTGAACATTGAGTAGTGTTTAATCAATATGCTGATTATTATCTACTTAACTCTGATTTATGCTTGCGTGTTAAAAGGTTTTTCACTACCATAGCGCGACTTTGATACTAAAGTTATACGGTGAGCTGGCTGAGTGGCTGAAGGCGCACGCCTGGAAAGTGTGTTTAGGTTTACCCCTAACGAGAGTTCGAATCTCTCGCTCACCGCCATATATTATCTTGAAATAATACTCTTTTATTTCAGTGAAAAAATAGTGTAAGTACAGCGTATTTACACTATTTTAAAATACCAATACCAATACCAATACCAATACCAATACCAATACCAACACCAACACCAATATCAATACCAGTTTATTAGTACCTTTCTTTTTTCTCACTATTAAAATTAGCTACTAATCACTTTGTATGTGTATCAATTATTTTACATCATATTCAACCTCTAAGATTCCTTCCTTAAATCTTCTTTCTTAATATTTACTTATCTCAATAACAATTTAATACATTCTATTAAAATGAGCTGGGCCAAAGACTTTGGTTTTATGCTCTAATAAATGATAATTTTGAAGGTAGGTAAAGCTTGATGTATGTTAATGTTTAATAAGCTTACTCATATATTATTAAGTAAAATAATAATTTAAATAGGAACCGACTCTATTTTGAGTTATTGTGAAATTAGGCGTGATTAGAATAGTCTTTTGAGTTAAATGGAGTGAGCTATTAATGATTAGAGAAATTTTACTTGTGTCCCTTTGCTTGTTAATTCTACGTCCTGCTTTTGGGCAAAACTTTACTAATAGTAGTGATTTTGAATTACTCAAAAAACATGTTCAAGAACATGATTTTGTTAATGGATGGAAAGTCGCTCAGCTCAATGCTGATGAGTATTTAGGCGATGCAGATTTTGATTTTCTCTACGGGATCACTGCATTAGAACAAAATAATACAGAATTGGCTGTTTTTGCTTTTGAGCGCGTTGTTGCTAATAAACCTAATTGGCTTGATGCTAAATATTACTTAGCTAAATCGTATCTACAGATGAAAAACTACCACGCGGTTTTATCGTTGTGTGATACATTAATTACTCAATCAAATAGCCCTGAATCACTTGTTTCAGCATCTATATCACTTAAAAATTTAACGCAAAGAAAGCTAGAACAGCAATCATTATTTTATCAACAACAGGTTAGTTTGAACGTAGGCTACGACTCTAATATTAATGCAGGTGTTGATGAAGACAATATCTACTTACCTTTTTTAGATGCTAGCGTGGTACTTGATAGTACAAGTAAAAAAAACAGTGATCATTACCTATCTTTAAACTACTTTTTAAATGGCAGTAAAGCGCTTACCCAAAAATCTAAATTAGTTTTTTTTACTCAAGCAAACGTACATCAGTTTTTTCAAGAAACTGACTACAACAGAATCACACTTAATGGTTCTCTTAGTTATCTTCAACAATTTGAATCTTTTGATGCTTCTGTTGGGGTGAATATTAAACCATTATGGTTTTCAGGTGACTATTACCGAACACAAGCTAGTATCAATGGCGGTCTCAAAAAACGTGTAAATGAACAGTTTTTACTCTCTGGTGATCTGTCATTAGGTAAAACTGAAAATAATATTAATAATAAATTAGATACAAATGATTTAATGCTTTCAATTGCTGGCCAATATTTCACAGGTAACTTCAGGCATACCCTTGCAATAAAATATCTTGAAGAAAATAGCCAGTCAAATGAAACTGCTCATAATAGTAGTAAATCAGATTCACTTCATTTCAACACTTTATGGCTGATTAATCCGCAATGGATAATGTCTGGGGCAGTCAACTGGCAGCGTCAGAAATATAGTGGAGAGCATCCATATTATTTTACTCAGCGTGTTGATGATATGTGGTCGTTCACAACGATGCTTCAATTTAAAGCATCAAAAGAGTTATCTTATCGATTTAATGGAAGTTACCAAGATAAAGATAGCAACTTATCCTTATTTTCATATCAACGCTTTGAGCTTGGCTTAAGTGCAAGTTTGGTTTTCTAGAGGAAATATTATGTTAAAAAATTATTCTATACTGACTCTTTTAAGTTTAACCATACTGCCTTGTTACACGTTTGCTGATGTAGCAGGAAAAACTATTCTCGCTAAAGGAAAAGTGAACGCGATAAATGAAACAAATAATGAAACGAGAAAATTAAAGCGGCGTTCTAAGATTTTTGATTTTGATAACCTCATTACAGGAGATAAAAGTAAAGCGCAGTTTAGCATGTCGGATGGTGGATTAATTACGCTAAAAGAAAATACAGAATTAAAAATTAGTGATTATCGTTTCGATCATAAAACGAACGAAGGCTCTGCTACGTTAGAAGTTGTTAGTGGCGGTTTACGATCGATCAGTGGCTTGATTAAAAAATCGGGTGGAGATTATCAAGTAAAAACGCCTGTGGGCAGTATTGGTATCCGAGGAACTCATTTTGCCGTTCAGGTTGAAGGAGATCAGGTTTTATTTGGCGTGTTTAGTGGTGATATTGACGTTAAGCTATTTAATGAGAAGGTTTTGTCTCTTGGTGCTAGCGAAGATTACTCTTTTGCTTCAGTAAATCCTGCTGGACAAGTAACGTTATTAACTCAGGCACCTTCATCAATATCAGCAGGTTTAGGAAATAGTATACCAGCAGAAGAAGGGAGTGATGAAGAAGATAGCTCAGAGAGCGAGTCTAGTAGTGTTGCTGCAGTTGAAACAGGTTCACAAGAAAGTGACTCCAGTGGTTATGTTGCTGTTGGAGGAGATGAGACTAATGATGCTAGCTTGTATAATGAATCAGATTTACAAGGTATGAATGGTTCATCTATTGCAGAGCTTATTGCTCAGCGTACAGGTACATTAGCATATGAGAATAGTGGTGCAGGCGCTATTGAATCTTCAGTTGGTGCTGTAAGCAATTTTAGCATGAACATGGTTGTTGATTTTGATAATGCATCGGTTTCGGAAGGTTCTATTAGTTTTTCAGATCAGCAAGGAGAATGGTTTGCTGTTTATTCAGGACTTATTAACGTTGATCAGCTCGACTTAGGCATTAATTTCGCTTCTCATGGCGACAATAGAGCAGATGGTGAAATATCCGCCGCTTTTTCAGATGGTCTAGATGAAGTTATTGGTAACTTTAATTTATTTGAAATAGAAGATAATAATGTGTCAGCCGAAGGCTCATTTAAAATGATAACAAAATAGTATTGGATTAAGTTGTAACCTATAAATCTTAGGATAAAAGAAGAATGCGAAGTTTTAGTTTTTTTGTTTTCATTTCCCTATTTTTGTTAACAGGGTGTGGAGGTGGTGGTGATAATCCACCAGAGTCTTCAGATAAAGAAATTGTTGATGATACGAGTAATGGTGATAACAGTAGTGAAAATCCTGAAGAAATACCGGTTACAGAGTTACCCTTAGCGGGGGAGCCAGGCGAAGCTGGTGATGTTGAGCAGCGAGTTGGAGGTGAGATTATCACTTCTGGTGAGGTTGTTCCTATCAATTTTGCTAATGCTCAAGGAAGTCTACGTAAAAGTAATACTGGAGCAGGTAACTTTACTCTAGGTGTTTCGGCATCTGATCCTGATGGTCTTGGCGAAATTATCTTATTTGTTCCAAGTGTTAATCGAAACTTCACTTTATGTTCAACAAATTGTGGAAATAGTTTCCAGGTAACACTAACAGGGATTAACCCTCAACTTATGGGAGCGAGTGCTGGCTCAATACGTTTTGAGTTATTTGTTGGAGATACGCTAAATAATTTAGTAACAGTAGATAGTATTGATGTTGACTGGCAGCCTATTCAAATATCCTCTATTAGCGCCATTAGAAGCAATAATACAATTACAGTAAGCTGGGCTGATAGTGCCTCTGTTATTAGATATAATTTATATGCTGCAACTGAACAAGAAATTAACAGTGAAAATATTTTAAGTCTAGAAAATGGTATTCAACAGTTAGCAATTGCAGGGACAACTACTCAATTTAGTGATGAACAAGCAGGTAAAGAATATCGAGTCTTATTGACGGGTATTAACTCAGAAGGTGAAAGTGGTCAATCAACTATTTTTACTATCCCAAGAGCCGAAGGAACAACGAATCAAGTTCCTGTTGCACATTCTGATAATTATAATATTAATGAAGAACAGGCTCTACTTGCTAATGTGCTCGATAACGACACTGATGAAAACGAGCAGGTACTTACCTTAAATTATATTGTTGACTTACCCCTTAACGGCACTATTGAATTCGAAGGTTCTGGACAATTTACTTATACCCCAGCTCTTGACTTTGTTGGACAAGATCGCTTTGTTTATCAAATGTCAGATTCTGAAGGAGCCTCTTCACAAGCTAGTGTAATTATCAATATTAGTGAAGTTAATGATAATCCTGTCGCGAATAATGATAGTTTCATTCTCAACCTGGATAAAACATTAACCATTGAAACTTCACAATTATTAGCTAATGACACTGATGTTGAAGGTGATAATTTAACGGTACTACCAGAAGTTTTATCTCTGCCTGTTTTTGGTAGCCTTGTTGTAAACGATGATGGTAGTTTTAGCTATAGTGCAAATAATGAATTTACTGAAAGTGATCGTTTTATTTATCAAGTTTCAGATGACTTGGGTGGTGTTGCGCAGGCAAGCGTATTCTTACTGCTAAATACCAGTAATCAACCGCCTATCGCTCAAAATGATCAGTACCAAATAAATGAAGAAAGTACATTAACCGTTGATATGGTTACTAATGGTATTTTGGCTAATGACAGTGATCCAAATGATAGAGTTTTTCAGTTAGTAACACCTTTAGTTTCAGCACCATTACATGGACAACTAAATTTAGCTGTAGATGGAACTTTTAGCTACATTCCAGACAGTAATTTTTTTGGAGTAGATCAGTTCCAATACCAAATAATTAATAGTCTTGGGGTTACGGCGCAAGCAGTAGTTACTATCGATGTAATCGCTCAAGCAGATAGTCCAATTTCAAACAATGACAATTATCAAGTTAATGAAGATGCTGCTCTAAGTGTTTTACTTTCTGAAGGCTTGCTAGCAAATGATTTGGATCCAGACTTAGGTACTTTAAGCGTTAACACAACTCCAGTTAGCGAGCCTAGTCAGGGAAGCTTAGTTTTACAAGCTGATGGGAGTTTTTCTTATACGCCTAAAGCTCACTTTACAGGTGTTGACAGTTTTAGTTATCAAATATCGAACAATAGTAATTTAACAAGTACTGGCCAAGTTTTTATTTCTGTATTAAGTCTTAACGATGCCCCTGTTGCGGTGGCAGATAGTTATACAATCAATGAAGATAGTACCTTAAATGGTAGCTCAGTTTTAGGTAATGATACCGATGCTGATGGCGATACGTTAACCGTGAATGCAACACCGGTATCGAATGTCAGTCATGGGAGCTTAACCTTATTTACCGACGGGACGTTTACCTATGTGCCAAAAGCTAATAGTACAGTTAACGACAGTTTTACTTATCGAGTTATGGATAATAATGGCGGTATTGCATTCGGTGTGGTATCGCTCACAATCAATGCAGTCAATGATGAACCAGTAGCAGTATCTGAAAGTTACAATGTTGATGAAGATACGGTGTTAAATGGCACAAACGTATTAAGCAATGACAGTGATATTGATGGTGATAGTTTAACGGTTGATACTACGCCTAGCAGCAATGTCAGTCACGGTAGTTTAACGCTAAATGCTAATGGTAGTTTTGTCTATACACCAAGTGTGGGTTATTTTGGTAGTGATAGTTTTAGCTACCAAGTGCTTGATAATAAAGGAGGCACCGCGACCGCGACCGCCAGTATTACGGTGAAGAGTGTTAACGATGTTCCTGCTGCGGTGGCAGATAGTTATACAATCAATGAAGACAGTACCTTAAATGGCAGCTCAGTGTTGGCAAATGACACGGATGCGGATGGTGATATCTTAACAGTAAAAACTACGCCTGTATCGAATGTAATTAATGGTAATTTAACCTTGTTTGCAAATGGTACTTTTACTTATCTAGCCAGTGGTGATTTCAATGGTACTGATAACTTTACTTATGAAGTTATTGATAACCAAGGCGGTGTCACACAAGCTGTTGCAACTATTACGGTTATCGCTATTAATGATGCGCCAACTGCAGATAATGATAGCTATGTGTTAGTGGAAAATACTACGCTAAATGTCAGTAACCTTGCCGCAAATCACTTATTAATAAATGATGAGGATGTTGATGGTGATTCACTCACATTGTCAACTACCCCAATTGTAGGGGTCACCAATGGCACACTAACGCTAAATACTGATGGCTCCTTTAGTTATATTCCACATGCTAGTTTTAGTGGTAATGATAGCTTTACTTATCAAATTAGTGACCCTAGCGGTGCTACAGCCCAAGCTTCGGTAAGCCTATCTGTGACTAATGTGAATGATGCTCCCGTTGCAACTGATGATAGCTATACCATGACAAATGGTTTTATTTTATCTGTGGTTAATGTTTTGACTAATGATAGCGATCTTGATGATGACACCTTGAGCATAAGTACTACACCGATCACACCAGTGGGCACTGGAACTTTGACATTAGTGGCTGATGGCTCCTTTACTTATACTCCTATAACCGCAGACCCGTATAGCTTTATTTATCAAGTTAATGATGGCAAAGGTGGTAGTGATACAGGACAAGTTACCATCACTGTTAATAGTAGTAATACTGCGCCAGTTGGTTTTGATGATACTTTTAATGGTGTAGAAAACCATATTTTGAACGGTGCATCTGTATTAAGTAATGATACTGATGCTGAAAATAATAACCTTTTCGTTAATACCACACCAACTAGAGATACCATTCACGGAGATTTAACCCTTAATATTGACGGTAGTTTTATTTATATACCAGATAGTGACTTTGTCGGTATTGATAGCTTTGAATATGAATTGGGCGATGGTAATGGAGATACGGCAACAGCGGAAGTCACTCTAACTATCATACTAAATGCTAGACCAATGGCTCAAGATGACGCTTATAATGTTGATGAAGAGAGTACTTTAAACGCTGAAAGCGTCTTTATAAACGACACTGACAGTAATGACGATACTTTAACGATTATTAATAATCCAACTGTCAGTAATGGATCTTTAACACTGAATAAAGCTGATGGTAGTTTTGTTTATATACCTGATACAGATTTTAGTGGCGTTGACAGTTTTATTTATCAAGCAGATGACGGTAAAGGTGATAACGACTTTGCAACGGTTACCATTACTGTTGCCCCTGTTAATGATGATCCAATAGCCGTCTCAGACAGTTATAATATCGATGAAGATACTGTATTGGATACAGCATTAAGTGGCACCAATGTACTTGATAATGATAGTGATGTTGACGGCGATACATTAACGATAAATGCTATTGCGATCAGTACTACCTCCGATGGTGATTTAACACTTAACAGTGACGGTACATTTGAATATAGCCCCGACCTTGATTTTGTTGGTGTTGACAGTTTTACTTATCAACTAGATGACGGCAATGGTGGACAAGCTCAAGCGACTGTTAATATCACAGTCGCTAGTGTTAATGATGATCCTGTAGCAGAAAACGATAATTTCACTATGGTGGAAGATACCGTTTTAACACTAACCGCTGCAGATGTAGGACAATTATTAGCAAATGACAGTGATATTGATGGCGGTAATCTGGTCATTGACACGACGCCAGTCGTTAATGTAAATCATGGTAGTTTACTTGTAGCCAGTGATGGTGGTTTTACTTACACACCTATTGGTAACTTTTTTGGTTCAGATAGTTTTGACTATCAAGTATTTGATGGTCAGGGGGGCTCCAACACTGCCACGGTACTGATCACAGTAACTAATGTTAATGATTTACCAATAACAGTAAATGACGCTTTTAGTACTAATGAAGATACACCTATTATTGGCACAAGCTTGTTAACTAATGACAGTGACTTTGATGGCGATAGTTTGTCATTAATTACCACGCCAGATGTTGAGCCGAGCAATGGTAGTGTTGTGCTAAGTACGGATGGTACTTTTACGTATACCCCAAACACGAACTTTTTCGGTAGTGATAGTTTTGATTATCAAACCTCTGATGGCAAAGGTGGTAGCGCTATCGGCACGGTTAACATCAATGTCATCATGGTAAATGATGCACCGGTCGCTAACGCTGAGTCCGCAACTTTAGCGGAAGACGGGAATGCGGTGATTGATGTCACTGATAATGATACCGACTTGGATGGCACCATTGATGCCACCACCGTTGTTATTACCACACAACCTGCCAATGGAGCCGCAGTGGTTAACGCCACCACAGGTGACGTTACCTATACGCCAACAGGCGATTACAATGGCGCAGATAGCTTTGCCTATACGGTTAAAGATAATAACGGGCTAGTCTCTAATGCCGCCACGGTTAGCTTAACAGTGACAGCTGTCAATGATGCACCAGTCGCCAATGTTGAATCGGTAACCTTAGCGGAAGACGGAAATGCGGTGATTGATGTCACGGATAACGATACCGACTTGGATGGCACCATTGATGCCACCACGGTTGTTATTACCACACAACCTGCCAATGGAGCCGCGGTAGTTAACGCCACCACAGGTGAAGTTACCTACACGCCAATAGGTGATTACAATGGCGCAGATAGTTTTGCCTATACAGTTAAAGATAATGACGGGCTCGTTTCTAATGCCGCCACGGTTAGCTTAACGGTTACTGCTGTCAATGATGCACCTGCTGCTAATGATCAAAGTTTTAATGTTAATGAAGATAAAACTGATGGTGATCTTGTAGGTACTATTGTCGCTAGTGATCTAGAAGGGCATGAACTAAGTTACGCCATTATAGGTGGTGATGGTAGTTTATTTAATATTAACAGCACGTCCGGCAGTATTACGGTGAATGGCACAACACCATTAAACTTTGAAAATATTACGCAACATGCCTTAAGTATTGAAATTACTGACGACGGTAGTCCTAATCAAAGTAGTGTTATTAGCGTGACTATTAATATAAATAATATAGCTGAGCCTGTTGTACCTACAGAATTATCAAGCTTTGGAAGACCTACCACAGGGTTTTTAGAACTCACACAAGCTAAAACTCAGGCTAAGATTATTGACTCACATAGAGACGGAGACAGAATTTACTTTGTTGGTATTCAAGAAAATATAGATCAAGATATTTATATAGTTGCATACAAGAAAGATGGAAAAATTGAGACTGGTTTTGGCGATAACGGTGTGCAGGAATTTGATTTTGGTCATCATGAAACTGTAAAAGCTATCGCTGAAAAGGGAGGTAAATACTATCTTGCTTTTGAAAGCTATAATGGCGTAAATACCGAAATATGTTTTATAAAGGTCGATAGTAATGGCGATATAGATACAACACTTGGAATAAACGGTGTTAGTTGTACCGATGAAAAGAGCGATTTATCAATTAATGATATGGCTGAAATAGATTCAAATTTTTATGCTGTTGGTCGTAAGCGTGGCTCAGATGATGATTTATTGATTATTCAAATGGATGATGAGTTAGTTTTTATTGATCATACTCCTGCTAATTTAACTGACTCGCCACATATTATTGAAGATATTAGTGGTGCAGGGCTGGATGATGAGGGCTTAGCAATATTTGAACCTCATGATAAGAAAAAACTTATAGCTGGCAGTGTAACAAGTGCAGAAGGTGATATTGATATATTTGCTCAGTTGTTAGATGAAAACGATGAAGCTGTTGTTGAGTTCAATGGTGGCCTTCCTGCAATATATGATATTAATGGCTTTGATGATGTTGTTAAGGAGATTGCAGGTAAAGTTGAAAGTGAATTTATTGCTTATTTAGCCGGCTACACAATTCTAAGCAATGGTAATAAAGAAGCTTCAATTGTTGCCATTGATTATACAGGCACGTTATCTACTGTACTAAATCAAAGTACACTCCCAACAGCCAAGGCTACTTATGACGCTGATGGTGATGGGAATACTGAATCCAGTAGTGGCTGGTCAGAGTTTACTGGAATTGCTTACAATAGTGATTTATATCTAAGTGGTACATTGAATAACGGTCAGAGCAAACAATTTGCAACGAAAATAGACATTGATACTGGTGAGACTTCTAATGCTTATGGAAATAGCGGATATCGAAAAATTTCTTATGGCACTGATGAGAGCTATGCATTATCAATGAGTCTTGATGGTAGTAGAACAGTGTGGATGTCAGGCTATCGCCAAGCTGATGATACAAGTGAAATAATTATTAGTGCTGTGGATGATGAAGGTAATCGTCTAGTAGGTGCAGACGCTGATGACGGTGGTCACTTTAGTAATGGCAAACATACAATTAATCATACTAGTACTCCTTCTGATGATCTTGCGGTAAAAGTAATAAAAATTACAAATGGAGATCATGCTGATAAGTTTTTAGTTGCCTCAGTAGCTAATGCAAATAGCAAGAACGATATTGTTTTAACTCGTTTTACTACAAATGGTGAACTTGATACCACTTTTGATAATGATGGTCATAAACAAGTAAAAATTGGCGATAATGTAGAGGTAACAGGCTTAATTGAACTAACAAGTGGCGAGTTTGTCATTTATGGTAATGTTACCGAATCTGAAACTCATGGTTTTATCGCCAAGTTAGATGAAAACGCCAATTTAGACAGCAGTTTTGCCACTAATGGTATTTATACTACTGTAGATATTAGCGCGACTAAAATAATTTTTAATCAAGTAGCCATAGACAGCAACAATAGTATCGTGGCCGTTGGAGGGTTAGAAGATGACAGTTATTTTGTTCTTCGTCTTAACAGCACTGGCAACCTTGATAACAGCTTTAACTCGAACGGCTATCGTGATTTCCAACTCAATTACATTTTTAACTCGCTTGCCATCGATGCCAGTAATAACACTGTCTCTTATACACATCTGACGCTGCCGACGAAGAG
>OJGT01000101.1_pt1 | contig 18228 bp, 14 predicted proteins | sample 1595031 | NCBI WGS metagenome assembly OJGT01 (sample SAMN05416857, study PRJEB24817) | seawater metagenome | isolation source: Sea water | place: Canada:Atlantic | collected 2013-11 | reverse complement strand
ACGAGATTCCTCTACGTCTCGTGGGCTCGGAGATGTGTATAAGAGACAGGTTCATAACTACGTAAATCGCTTACACTATTTTAACTTGAACTGAGCAACTAACACCTTCAAATTATCATTGGCATTGGTTAGTTCTACGGTTTGTTCTAAGCTGTTATGCCCATTTTTAACCAATTCATTAGCCATATCACTAATGGCTGTCATATTACGGGCAATCTCGCCTGATACACAACTTTGCTCTTCAGCCGCAGTAGCTATTTGTAAATTAAGTCCGTTAATTTGTGTAACTGAATCACCAATTGAGTCAAGATCTGTCGCTACAACTTCTGTTGAGTCCGCAACTTTTAAACATGTCTGTTTGGTATTGCTCATTGTCGAAATGGCAGCGCTTGAACCCTCACGTAACTGTGACAATGTTTGTTCTATTTCAGTTGTACTATGCTGAGTTTTTGCTGCAAGTGCTCTTACTTCATCAGCAACTACGGCAAAGCCTCTACCATACTCACCTGCTCTAGCCGCTTCAATGGCAGCATTCAATGCTAATAAGTTAGTTTGATCAGCAATATCACCTATAACTTTTAACACATTATTAATATCAGAGGTGTTTCGTTCAATTTCAGAAATACTATCAGCCGTGTGCTCAACTTCTTCAACAAGTTTGGCAACAATAATAGTTGCTTCTCCAACAGAGTTTTTTGACTTTACTGCTTGTGTATTGGTTGTTTGCGTAAATGCCGCTGTGTCATTACTATTTTGAGCAACATCTTTTGCTGTGACGCTCATTTCTTCTATTGCTGAAACTATTTGATCTGTTTCATTCACATGGGCATCTAAGATACTGCTATTAGACTCAACTTCATTTTTTAATTTATGAATATTGACATCAATTTCACTACTAGAGTGAGATACATCAAGCATTAATGTTTGCAGTTTTTCAATGAACAAATTAATATTTTCAGAAATAATACCTAAATCATCATTACTATTCACTGGTAAGCGAGAAGTTAAATCACCCGTACCTTGAGACAAATCATGTATCATTTCTTTAAGTAATAAAATAGGACGGTACAGTGCTTGTAATACTAGTAACAATACAATGATACCCAGTGTCATCATAACAAGTGACGATATAATCGCTTGATTAAATGCTGAACTTAGTGAGGCATAAGCAACTGATTTATCTATACCAACAAATAAATACCACTTTCTTCCATTAACCAATGTTATTGATTTGGTAAAACCAATTTTTTCATCACCATTTAATGTGTAGTCTTGCATTATTTCATCTTGAGATAACATATTATTCTCAATATCTGCTAAACCAGCATTGCGAAAAGGAGTTCCTGCAACAACAACTTTTGATGTTGAGGCTAAAACATTTCCTTTATCATCAGTGATAACCGCAATTGAGCCTGGTTCATGAAGTCTATCTACTGTGTCATTTAAAATGGCCAACCCTATATCAGCTAAGGCAACGCCATCATTCATCACCTTAATGATTGAAATTACATCGTTTCCTGTTGTTGCATCGGGATATACATCAGTTATATCTAAAACATTACTGGTTTTCCCCTGAGAATACCAAGGTCGCTTTCTTGGATCATATAACTCAATTTTTGCAACACCATCAACCCACGCTTCACCTACTGCTGTTGAGTATGCTCGACCGTCATCAAAGCCAATAAAAATATCAGTTACTTCACCTGCTGATTTTGCTAATCGAGCAATACCAACAAAGTTATCTTGATAAGAGCCTTTAACATAATTATCAGCCAATTCATCAACTAGTTTAGCTTTACTCTGAAACCAAGTTTCTATTTTATCTGCTTCATATCGAACCATCTCTTGGGATATTTTATTCACATCTTCTATTGTTTTATCACGAATATGATCATATGAGATCCAATTAGAAACAAATAAACATAGGATAATTAGTCCACTCATAGAGACAATTAGAGTAGTTCTAAAGCCAAATAATTTTTTCATAGTAGATCGCCCTTAAATATTTTATGTAAACATACTTTAGTTCACGTAAATAACTGATATAAGTATTGAATTGATTATGTGGTAAATTTTTTATTTCTACCTAAATAAAATTTACTCTTGAATATATTTGTTCCAAATTGGCTTTATCTTGCCATTTTGTTGAAGTTTCGCTAACTCTTGTATAAACATGTTAACGGCACATTGTGATGTAACTTTATTAAAAACAAAGTTAATCTTTGAATTATCATCCAATGATAAAACAGAAGTAAAATTATCTCTGTTACCCCCAAGTTTTTTAAATTGATAGTAGGCAACATTTTCAGAGTAAGCGATTGCATCGACACGTTTATATATTAGCATATTCAGCATGCTCGCTGCAGAAACTGTATCGACTTGCTTTACTGGTATTCTTTGACTGTATAATAAACTTTGACCAATATCACCTCTAACCACAGCAACAGTAAGTTCATCAAGTTGTTTACTCTTTAATTCTTCAATATTTGAGCGTAAAGCCAAGATGGAAATTTTTGCCTTAATAGGCAGAGAAACAAGTTTATACCTATCTGCTCGTTTAGGCGTTGTTACCATCGAAAATGCAGCATAATTTGGGTAATACTCCATATACATGAGTAATCTACTCCATGGCAAGATCTGTATTGATTTAACATCACGATCTATACCCAGTCCTTCATATATTAACGTTAAAACTTCAGGAAAAATGCCAACTAACTGTCCTGATTCGTTTTTAAAATTATAAGGAGGATAATCTTCCGTTATCCATTCAAGTTTAGATAAAAGTACTTTAGCTTCACTTTCATCACACGCAAACAGTGATGGCATAAATATAAGTAGAGCTAAAAACACTAATATTCTCATCACTTTTCATGCCCTCATCGATAATAAGTATTTGAAAGAACAATAATTGGTATAGTACATAGCTTTATAATTATCAAATATTCATAAAGCTATAATAGGAGAAGTTAATAAAAATAATTAAGATAATTCATACAGATATACACACTTCATCTAAAAGTTTATTTTCATAATATCGATGATTTCATCTTTAATAAGCCAGTAACGACAATACCAATTATTCTATTGTGACTTTAAATAACTCATCCTAAAATATTGTTTCTTTACTTGATACTAGCACAGCAAACCTGCTCCGAATAATATTCTGAATCGTTATTTGATCTATCACAAGGCTCGGTCTAAATTTATCAAATTACAGTAATTTCTTTAATATTTAGGCATAAAAAAGCCGCCCTTTAGGACGGCTTAGATTATCATTAACTTAACAAAAAATTAGTCTTTTTGTTGTGTCATTTCAGCAGGAGCTTTACCACCGCTAACAAAATATTCACGTGTTAGTGAAATCACAACAGGACTCAACAATACTAATGCAATAAGGTTAGGAATAGCCATTAATGCGTTCATAGTATCAGCAAGTAACCAAATGAACTCTAACGAACCGATAGCACCAACTGGTACAACAATAATCCAAAGTACACGGAATGGCATAATCGCTTTAACACCAAAGAAGTATTGTACACATTTCTCACCGTATACACTCCAACCTAAGATAGTTGTGAATGCAAAAACTGTAAGTGCAATAGCAACAATGTAGTTACCAAAAGGAATTGCTGTCGCAAAAGCATTTGATGTTAATTCAGCACCTGTTGAACCAGATGTCCACTCACCAGAAACAATGATTGCTAAACCAGTAATAGAACAAACAACTAATGTATCAATGAACGTACCTAACATGCCCACAAGACCTTGTGCTACAGGGTTGTTAGTTTTAGCTGCAGCATGTGCGATTGGAGCGCTACCTAAACCAGCTTCATTTGAAAATACACCACGAGCCACACCGAAACGGATAGCAGCCCAAACAGCAGCACCAGCGAATCCACCTTCAGCAGCAGTTTCTGTAAATGCACTTTCGAATATTAGAGCTATAGCTGCAGGAAGTTCAGCAGCATGTATGATTAATACAACAATACCTGCACTAATGTAGAAAATAGCCATTAGTGGAACAAGTTTACCTGCAACATCACCAATACGCTTAATACCACCCATAAGCACTGCGCCTACAAGTACCATTAAAATAATACCTGTAGCAACAGGTGGTACACCAAAGCTACTTTCAAGAGCGTTTGCAACTGAGTTTGATTGTACTGTATTACCAATACCAAAAGCTGCAATAGAACCAAATAGTGCGAATGCACCACCTAACCAGCCCCATCTGCTTGATAAACCATTTTTGATGTAGTACATCGGACCACCGATTTGGTTACCGTTTGCATCAACTTCACGGTAACGAACAGCAAGTACCGCTTCAGCGAACTTAGTTGCCATACCTACTAATGCAGTACACCACATCCAAAATAGTGCACCAGGACCACCTAAAAAGATAGCCGTTGCAACACCAGCAATATTACCTGTACCGATAGTAGCAGATAAAGATGTCATCAATGCGTTAAAAGGACTAATTTCACCTTTAGCACTTTTATCTTCATCAGGGATACGGCCAGTCCAAAGTAGCTTAAAGCCTGTACCTAAATTAATAATTGGCATAAATCGTAAACCAACCATTAAGAATAAACCAACACCTAGTATCATAACTAACATGGGAACACCCCACACTAGGCTATTGAGACTGGAAATCAAACCCGTAATAAATTCCATAATAATTTCTCTCTCTGCTGTAATATTTATATTTATATTTATATTTATATTTATTGATCAACCTAATGTTGATTTTTATTTCTATAATCGAAAACCCCACAAAACCAACAAAAGTTTCCAATAGGAAACAAACTATCCAAAAAGAAAAAGAAATGCAAGAGAAAAATGATTAATTATAGGTTTAACTTACATTAGAATTTTCAGTTTTAAGCGATTTATGGAGCAAAAATATTCGTTATCCCTTTATAATATAGACGTAAATATTAACAATCTGAGCAGTTTTAGTAATTATTTCTCCCTAAAAATAAATATCACTACTCAGCAGTAACCCATAAGATCAATGCATCTTTTTTACTGGTTGAAATAACAAGGTGTCCCATTGTTGCATCATAGTAAGCGCTATCCCCTTCAACTAAGGTTGCCGGTTCATAGAATTCAGTGAGTAATTGAACCTCACCTTCAAGCACCAGTAAAAATTCTTCACCTTCATGTCTAACCCATTCACCAAAGTGCTCAAAGTTACGAGCATGAACTCTGCTTTTGTAGGGCATCATTTTTTTATTTCTTAATTGAGTCGCCAACAACTCATGCTCATAGGTTAAGGTAGCGTGAGGCGTACCTTCATTATTTAAGGTTACATCTCGCCGACCGGTTACTTTACTTTCTTTGGGCTTGGTGAATAACTGAGGTAATTCTATATCAAGACCAGAAGCTAACTTCTGCATTACACTAAATGTTGGTGATATTTGTTCATTTTCAATTTTTGACAATGTAGAACGTGCTAACCCTGTACGTTTACTTGCTTCTTCTAACGTCAATTTGTTTTGAGTACGAATCGCTTTTAATTGTAACCCTACAGACGCCTTTTCTATCATTCGCGTATTGTTTTCATTATCCGCTACGGCCATAGAAGGGTACTTATCTAACTTATCTAATTTATCTTGTGTATCCATTTTATTATCTCCTCACTAAAACTATATTCACAGAATAGTGGCATATTAATAAGTTAGAACAAACTACTTTAGGAAACTATTAACCATCAAACTTATATAAACAAAGCAAAGGAAGGAAAAAGTTTCCTATAGGAAACTTTTCTTGCTTTTAAGAAAAATGCCTGCTATGTTTTATATACGTCCGACACTCAGCCATTAAATAAACACTGGAACATTGACGGAAAAAACTCTTTTCAATTTGTTCATTAAGTTATCTATAACTAATTTGATGAACAAATTAAAACGACCATCAGCCAGGCTTATATAGTGTGAGTGAATATAAATAAACGTAGCTCTTTATTAATTCAAGCTACACAAGAATCATCAGGTTGACTGAATAAAGATTCATAACCCTTAACTATTGAGGCAAACAATAATGAAAAACACTTATACATCAAGTGAGCTAGAGCACTTTTTTTCAGCCAAACTACCTTTTACTGATGGTGCTGTTCAAATGGCAATTGAGCTTGAAGAAAAGCGTCAAAACCAGCAAATTGAATTAATTGCATCTGAAAACATTGTTTCAAAAGCAGTTATGGAAGCCCAAGGTACAGTATTAACTAATAAATACGCTGAAGGTTACCCTGGTCGTCGTTATTACGGTGGTTGTGAATATGTAGATAAAGTAGAAGCATTAGCTATTGAACGTGCAAAATTTATCTTTAAAGCTGATTACGTTAACGTTCAGCCTCATTCTGGTGCACAAGCTAATGGCGCGGTAATGTTAGCTTTAGCAAAACCTGGTGATACTATTTTAGGTATGTCACTTGATGCTGGTGGTCATTTAACTCACGGTGCAAGACCTGCACAATCAGGTAAATGGTTTAATGCGATTCATTACGGTGTACGTAAAGATGACATGCGCATTGATTATGACCAAGTATTAGCACTTGCTGTAGAACACCAACCAAAAATCATTATTGCTGGTGGTTCAGCTATCCCTCGTCAAATTGATTTCTCTAAGTTCCGTGAAATTGCAGATCAAGTTGGCGCATTATTAATGGTAGATATGGCTCACATTGCTGGTTTAGTTGCCGCTGGTGAACACCAAAATCCATTACCTTATGCTGACGTTGTTACAACAACGACTCATAAAACATTAAGAGGCCCACGTGGCGGCTTAATCTTAACCAACAAAGAAGACATTGCTAAGAAAATCAACTCGGCTGTATTCCCTGGTTTACAAGGTGGACCATTAATGCATGTAATTGCTGCAAAAGCAGTAGCATTAGGTGAAGTACTAGAGCCATCTTTTGGTGCATACATTAAGCAAGTATTAAGTAATGCAAAAGTATTAGCAAGCACACTACAAGAACGTGGTTGTGACATCGTTACTGATGGTACTGATACTCACTTAATGCTAGTTGACCTTCGTCCTAAAGGACTTAAAGGTAATGCTACTGAAGAAAGTTTAGAGCGTGCTGGTATCACTTGTAACAAAAATGGTATCCCATTTGATTCAGAAAAGCCTATGATCACTTCAGGTATCCGTTTAGGTACGCCTGCTGGCACTAGCCGTGGTTTTGGCAATGAAGAGTTTGCATTAATTGGACAATGGATCGGTGATGTTCTTGACGGTTTAGTAGAAAACCCAGAAGACAACAGCGTAATTGAAAATGCAGTATTAGAAAAAGTTCAAGCACTTTGCTTGAAGTTTCCACTATATAGCTAAGTCTCTATAAAAATTGAACAACGAGTGCACTGATACTAAAAGTTAAATTGAATAAATAAAATATTCATTATTTAAGTTAATAGATAGCTTAATTCAGTTATACGCACTCGTTGTTAGTTTGAAAGAATAATTTGTAGTAACTAATCACTTAGTCACTACAAATCAATTGATACGTAAGTATCTATTACAACAAATAAGTAATTTTATTATTTGAATTACTCACTAAAAAATAACTACAACTAAATGAAAACGGGGAATACTATGAATAACTTTAAAATTAAAAAATCATTACTATCTTTAGCACTTGTTTTACCTGCATTTGCATCATATTCAGCTACTGATGTTTCAAAAGAAGCATTACAAGAGCAATTAGTTGAAATTCAAAGCCGCTTAGATCAATTAGAAAGCCCTAAAGGTGCTTCTTCTGATAATACATCTATCAGCTTCTACGGTTCTTTACGTCCAACATTTGGTTTAACTGCCCAAGACAGCGCTGATAGCTGGGATGTTGGTGATGCATTATCACGTATTGGTGTTGCAGCAGAGCACAAACTAAGCGGTGGTTTAGTTGGTTTTGCAAAAGGTGAATTTAAAGTAGACATTTCAAATAATGGCGACTTTGGTGAAGCACGTAAAGCATACGTTGGTATTAAAGGTGACTTTGGTCGTGTTGCTATCGGTAAACAAGATACAACTCAATACGCAATCATCGGTGACCCAGTTGATATCTTTAACCGTGCTGCTACTCCATTAGCTTATGATGACGCGAGTACATTCCGTCAACAACAATTAGTAAGCTACAGAAAAAGCGTTGGTAACTTAGATTTTCGTATTGAAGCTCAATTCAATGGCGGTGATGCTACTAATGAAGGCAGTGACTTAGTTAACGGTGGTGTTAAATACAACGGTAAAGACTTTACTGTAGCGGCTGCATACCAAACTAAAGATCTTGCAGGAACAGATAAAAATACATTTGGTGTATCTGCTTCAAAATCATTTGGCGATTTATACGTAGCTGCTGCTTATCAAGATATTGATAACGGTGGAAATGGCCAAGATCAAAATACTATTGATGTTGTTGGTGCATATAAAATCAATGCAGCTTACAAAGTTAAAGTAGGTTACGGTGTGTTCTCTGACGATTTAGCCGCAGCTAATAGCAGTGAAATTACACGTATCAATACTACTGTTGAATGGCATGGTAGCCCTGATTACTACTTATTTGCTGAGTTCCAAAACAACAGCTACGATACTGAAGCTGCTGGCAGAGAAGACAGCAACCAATTTATGGTAGGTATGCGTTATAACTTTAACTACAACTTCTAATTTACACTTAGTTAGTAACGTTTAAAGAAAGCATATTAAAAAAGGCCTTGAATCAGTAATTGATTCAGGGCCTTTTTATTATCTGAATAAAGTAATTTTTTAGAGAATTTTCTTAATTATTATTCATGCATAGAAGCGGTAAAGTTACATACCAACTCTTCAAATTCTTCAATAGAAATAGGTCTGCCAAAGAAATAACCTTGATATTGATTACAACCATTTTCAAATAAAAATTGACGCTGTTCATTGGTTTCTACGCCTTCAGCAATAACATCATAATTTAAACTTTTAGATAAACTAATCACAGCTTTCACAATCGCAGCATCATCAGGATCGGTGGTAATATCTCGAACAAATGACTGATCAATTTTCAGCTGCTTCAACGGCAAGCGCTTTAAACAAGAAAGTGATGAGTAACCTGTACCAAAGTCATCCATTGAAAAGTCAATGCCAAACTGGTTCAACCGCTCCATCTTATCAATAACCATCTCTACATTATCTAATACAATACTTTCAGTTAGCTCTAACTTTAAACTGCGAGGGTTAATATTATTAGAAGAAAAAATATATTGAACCGTTTCTACAAAATTATCTTGCTTGAACTGTAAAGCGCTAACATTAACAGATATTTGCCAATGTTCTCGATTCGGCATATTTTCCCATTTTTTAAGTTGTTGGCAAGCTGACTCTAAAACCCAGTTACCTATAGGAATAATTAAACCACTTTCTTCTGCAAGCGGTATAAAGTCAAATGGCGAAATCATCCCCCTTTCAGGATGAAACCAACGTAATAATACTTCAGCGCCTAAAATGCCCGACGTTTCATCTATTTGTACTTGGTAATATAATTCAAATTCTTCATTATCAATCGCATGGTGAAGTTCAGCGAGAATTGATGCATTTTTCTCTAGTGCTTTTTGCATTGCGGGGTCAAAGAAACGAATAGTATTTCTGCCTGCAGACTTTGCTTGATACATAGCCACATCAGCTTGCTTTAAAATTTCATCATGACAAGCTGTGTTTGAGCTAAACATGCTAATACCGATGCTAGGGGTACAATGAAACGTTATTTCTTTTTTAGTGTTTGAATTTTCTTTAGTAGATAATTTGTAAGGTTTACAGATAGACCCTCTTATTTTTTCAGCTATTTCTTCGGCATCATGACCGGCAGAAATTTCATCATCACCAAGGTTGGTGATTAAAATAACAAATTCATCCCCCCCTAAACGAGCAACAAGATCTTCTTCTCTGAGGATATTTTGCATTCTGCCTGCAACAGCAATTAATAATGAATCACCTATACTGTGCCCTTCAGTATCATTAAGTGTTTTAAAGTGGTCTAAGTCAATAAAAAGCAATGCGTTAAATCGGGTATCATCTGCATTCACATTAACCATCAACTGTAATCGCTCTTGAAACATTCTGCGATTAGGTAATAAGGTTAGAGGATCATAAAAAGCCAAACGTTTAATTTGATCTTCATGATTCTGTCGTTCTGTAATGTCTCTACATACCGTCATCAAACCATAGCGAGTACCATCTAAACCATCAAAGGTTTTTTTGATTGTTTCATGTAAAACCTTACTGCCATCAGGGTAAACAACCCACTCGTCTTGGCTATAAACTTTGCCACTGGAAATGATTTCTTGTTCATCAACATCCAGCTTATAAGCAGGTTTAACTCGCTTGATAAAATCTTTATCAACTTTTCCTTTAATCTCTTTTTCTGTTAAACCAATATATTTCTCGAAAGCCTGATTACAGCCTAAATAGCGACCTTTAGTGTCTTTAAAAGAGATTAAATCAGGTAATGAGTCAATTAATCCACGCATTAAGCTTTTTTCTCTGCTTAACAATTGTTGACTTTTAATCAGCGCAGAATCTGTCTGACGCCTTTCATTTTGACGTTTTAAAATTAAACCGACTAACATGGTACAAATAGGGAAGATAAGTATTAATGGTTGTACGATAGCATCTAAAATTTTGTATCTTAAATGTAATGGCATCAAGAACATACAACAGAGGACAAAAATTTGAATCAACATACCGAATGCATATAATTTAAACCAATCAAGTACTAATTGTTTTTGCTTTAAAATATTCGCAAATAAATAACCTAAATAGCCAGGAACAATTACAACTAAAGAGCCAACAAGTATTCCTTCCCCTCCCATATAAAGTCTTAAACTAACCATCATAACGCTGGCAATTAATGTTGGTATAAAGCCAAAAAACAAACCACACAGACTGATTAAAATCCATCTAGTATCAAAAAATACTCCTGGCGCCATTTCCCAAGAAGTATTCATAACAGCAACACCTAAAACGCCAACCAGTAGACCTGAAATTATCGCTCGTAGCATTTCATTTTTTATAGATTCAAGATTTAATGCATCATAAATAACACCTAAACTAATAAGTAAAACGGCATTGTAGAATAGTCCAACGAAACTACTTGTATCCATGTATGGTAATAATCCTTCAAAAGGTAATTTTTATTTCATATACCGCATGCTACAGCAACAGTGTATGAGCGATATTTTTCGATTACTTTCTATAGACAGCACATTTTAATAAATAGCATTTTTAGTCTCAATTGACCAATTAAGTTACTTATATAGAAGAAAACAATGAGCTTTTATTGTTTTATTTCATAATAAATAGCTCAAATAAATAAAATTAACCAGTGGTTAACACTTCATATATCTAAAATATACATTGCGATTAAGCCATTTAGACGTCTAGGCGTAAAAAAGCTAGAAAAATAACTTTGAACAGAGTAGAATCTTCACAATATTATTGTACTACTATCAATTTTTATATTTTAACGCCGATTTTATATAACTTAATTTTATCGACTTTTTCATAAAGTCTGCAGATAAGCGTTAAAATACAATTTGCTGAGGATTTATGTCTACACACTTTTTCACTTCAGAGTCTGTTTCTGAAGGTCACCCCGATAAAATAGCCGATCAAATTTCAGATGCGGTTTTAGATGCCATTATAGCTAAAGATAAATTTGCTCGTGTTGCCTGTGAAACCATGGTTAAAACCGGCGTTGCTATTATTTCAGGCGAAGTGAGTACAAATGCATGGGTTGACTTAGAAACGATCACTCGTAATGTTATAAGTGATATTGGTTACACTTCTTCTAATGTTGGTTTTGATGGCGAAACTTGTGGCATTATGAACTTAATTGGTCAACAGTCACCTGAAATTGCCCAAGGTGTTGATCGTTCTAAACCTGAAGATCAAGGTGCTGGCGATCAAGGTCTAATGTTTGGTTATGCTACCAATGAAACTGAAACTTTAATGCCTGCCCCACTATACTATTCTCATCGTTTAGTTGAACGCCAAGCTGAAGCGCGTAAATCAGGTATTTTACCTTGGTTACGTCCGGACGCTAAATCGCAAGTTACCTTTATTTACGAAGATAATAAGCCTGTGGCAATTGATACCGTTGTATTATCAACGCAGCATAACCCTGACATTAAGCAAGAAGATTTAGTTGATGCGGTAATGGAAAACATTATTAAGCATGTTTTACCTGCAGAATTGTTAACTGAAAACACTAAATATCACATCAATCCAACAGGTCGCTTTGTTATTGGTGGTCCAGTAGGTGATTGTGGTTTAACTGGTCGTAAAATTATTGTAGATACCTACGGTGGTATGGCTCGACATGGTGGTGGAGCTTTCTCAGGTAAAGATCCATCAAAAGTAGACAGAAGTGCAGCTTATGCTGGTCGTTATGTAGCAAAAAATATTGTTGCTGCAGGTCTTGCTGATAGATGTGAAATTCAAGTGTCGTACGCTATTGGCGTTGCTGAGCCTACTTCAATTTCAATTGATACCTTTGGCACTGGCAAAATCAGTGAAGATAAACTTGTTGAAATAGTACGCGAAAACTTTGACTTACGTCCTTATGGCATTACTAAAATGTTAGACCTTCTACACCCTATGTATCAACAAACAGCTGCATATGGACATTTTGGTCGTGAACCATTTGAAATGACTGTTGGAGATGATACTTTTACAGCATTTAGTTGGGAAAAAACCGACAAAGCTGATGACTTACGTCAAGCTGCTGGTATTTAAATAAACTATAAGCAAAATAACTTAGTACAGTACTTTCAAAAACCAGCATTTATGCTGGTTTTTTCATTTTATAAGCAAAAAAATAGTTAAGCTCAACCATTGTTTTTTAACATTTTAACCCCTATCTTGTATTTATACCAATACGAATAAATATGTAATAATTCTAAATGGACTAAATACTCCAATAACGTCGTTGCTTTCAATCCCAATAGCCAGCTATTGCTCAATCAAGCGCCTTGTTCTTGAAAATTTATCCTCATTAATATTTAATCAATAATTTACTAGTATTGGTATTATCTCCTTACTATAAAATACAACCCATTAGGTGACTTAGCCACACTATGTCTAAAACACGAATTTATCAAAATACCGATTTTATTGTAAATAGCACAGTGAAATTATCTGATGATGCTTTTGGTCATATGGTAAGAGTACTTCGTTTAAATGAGGGTGACATCGTTACCTTATTTAATGGCAACGAAAGTAATTCTAAAGAAGTATTTCAATACACTGCACGCTTAGTTGATGTTAAAAAGAAACATGCTAGTGTTGAAATAATCAGCCAAGAAACAATCAGCAACGAATCTCCATTGAATATCCATTTAGGTCAAGGGATTTCACGAGGTGATCGTATGGACTTTACCTTGCAAAAATCGGTAGAACTTGGGGTAAGTAAAATTACGCCATTATTCACTGAACGTTGCGGCGTAAAATTATCAAGCGAACGTTTAGCCAAAAAGCAAGATCAGTGGCAAAAAATAGTCATTAGTGCATGCGAGCAAAGTGGTCGTTGCATTGTACCTTTAGTCTCTGAACCTATGCTTTTACAAGACTGGTTAAATGAGCAAACAAACGCTTTAAAACTTAATTTACACCCTAAAGCAGAACATTCCATTATGACATTACCGATGGATAAGCCAGCAAATGAATTAAGTATTAGGTTACTTATTGGCCCTGAGGGTGGGTTAACTGATGAAGAAATTAGCCAAGCCAATAGTGCAAGTTTTCAAGATATTCTGCTTGGCCCTAGAGTATTGAGAACAGAAACAGCCGCACTTACCGCAATTACCGCCTTACAATGTCGCTTTGGCGATCTAAAATAACGTATTAATAGGAAATAAAATGACAACGACAGCTCCCATCAAACTCGGTATCGTAATGGATCCTATTTCTCAAGTTAAAGTTGCTAAAGACTCTTCAATGGCAATGATGCTTGAAGCCCAAAAACGTGGCTACGAAATTTATTACATGGAAATGCAAGATCTTTACCTTGATCAAGGCCAAGCAAGAGCCAGCACACAAAAAGTCAAAGTATTTGATGATAGTAATCACTGGTATGAACTATCTGATCAACAAGACATGGCATTAAGTGATCTTGACGCTATTCTTATGCGTAAAGATCCACCATTTGATACTGAATTTATTTACGCAACTTATATGCTTGAGCGTGCAGAAGTTGAAGGTACATTAATTGTTAATAAGCCACAAAGTTTACGAGATTGTAATGAAAAACTATTTACTGCTTGGTTTGCTGATTTAACACCTCGCACGTTAGTGACTCGAAACGATAAACAGATCCGTAATTTTCATCAAGAACTAAAAGACATTATCATTAAGCCACTTGATGGCATGGGCGGTTCTTCAATATTTAGAATTAAAGAGAATGACGCTAACGTTGGGGTTATCATTGAAACCCTTACTAACCATGGGCAACAATATGCAATGGTGCAAGAGTACATGCCTGAAATTGTTGACGGTGACAAACGTATTCTTATTGTTAATGGCGAACCTATGCCTTATTGCTTAGCTCGAATTCCTGCACAAGGTGAAACCCGTGGTAATTTAGCTGCTGGTGGTCGAGGCGTTGCTAGACCATTAAGCCCAAGTGATAAACTTATTGCTGAAACTATTGCTCCTGAACTAAAAAAACGTGGTTTATATTTTGTTGGCTTAGATGTCATTGGTGATAAAGTCACTGAAATTAATGTAACTAGTCCAACATGTATACGAGAAATTGAAGCAGCCTATCCAATTAATATAAGTGGTAAATTAATGGATGCTATTGAAGAAGATATTAAAAGATAATTGTAACTTTTCACAAATTTAACTGTTAGTAAAAATCACTTATAGAGGTACAAATGGATAGTTTAGAAAATCAATTTTTAATTGCCATGCCATCATTAAGTGATGACTACTTTAATAAAACCGTCACCTACATCTGTGAACACAATGATGAAGGTGCGATGGGTTTAATTATTAATATGCCCGTGAATATCACTTTACAAGATTTATTAAAACAAATTGAAGAAAATGATAATGAAGACGCGAGTAAAGATAAAGATGCTAGTGAAGGCGAAGCTAGGGTTGGACACAAAGGCAGTTCAATAACAGCAGAAAGTACGAATATAAATCATAGTTTAGAGCAACTTGTGCTTTCTGGTGGGCCTATTTCTCAAAACCGTGGCTTTGTCTTACATCGAACTCAAGCGGGCTGGAAAAGCTCGCTTGCACTCAGTGACGACATAATGATCACCACCTCAAAAGATATTTTACTTTCGTTAGGCACAAAAGAAGCACCTGAACAGTTTATGGTCACTTTAGGTTATGCCGGATGGGGACCTGGTCAATTAGAAACAGAATTACAAGCTAATTCTTGGCTAACCATTGACGCCGACAGTAAAATTTTATTTGATACGCCTATAGAACAACGTTGGCAAAAAGCCACTGAAAAACTGGGAATCGATATTGCCCATTTATCTTCTGATATTGGTCATGCATAAACTAGCAGTAAGCATATATTCCTAACGACTAACAAAAGCACTCCCCAAATATTAGGTAAAAATTGTGGCAAAAAAAAGTAATCCCATAGGTCAACGCACTGTTATTGGCTTTGATTTTGGTAAAAAATATATTGGTGTAGCTGTTGGCCAAGAAATGACAGGCAGTGCATCACCTCTTGGTTCTATTAAAGCAAATGATGGTATTCCACACTGGGATTCGTTAGCAAAATACTTGAAAGAATGGCAGCCTGATTTTGTTGTTGTTGGATTACCACTTAATATGGATGGAAGTGAGCAGCAACTAACCTTAGATGCGAAAAAGTTTGGACAGCGTGTTGCTGGACGCTTTGGCTTAACGGTTGAGTTTCAAGACGAGAGACTCACAACAACAGATGCAAAGGAGCAGCTATTTTCACGCGGTGGTTATAAAAACTTAAAAAAAGATAATATTGACGCAGAATCAGCTCGACTCATTATTGAAAGTTTTTTTGAACAAAGCTATGGGTAACTAAAGCTTAGCTTACTAGAAAGAATACCTACTTATCCATCATCGATAAGATTGCAATCATAACACCGCTCATTTTAGTTTCGCTATTTGGCTTTATTTGTAATAAATATTATTAGCTCAGTGGTAAGTAGCTTGCTACTTTAAGTAAGCTATCTTCTAAAATAGCATTTCTCTCTTTAACTTCCCCTACTTTTGCTACAGAATTTTAGGCAAATTATATGTTTCTTTTATAGTGATGAAGTTCTGCTAAAAATCCAGTTGATTCTCTTTGTATTATTAAAGCCATTAACAATAAACCGTGGCTTGTACTACCAAACCAATAACTATTGACGGTAATCACACCATTACTTTACCTATTATTCATGCTTTATATAAAAGTATGTACAAAATGACTACCGTATCTTCAGCAGTAGAAATCTACATCAACAACTGAAAATAGAATCTTATTCAAGTAAAGCTTTTCAAATAGTTGACTACGCTCCCTTCTCTTAATGTTTCATTAAGATAAACCCTAAGGTTTAATGTTTAGTATTTAACCTTGATTAAATTTATTGTTCAATAGATAAAATAAATGACTGCTTAAATTTGTATAAAAAAATTGTATAGCAGTAAGGTATAAGTAGCTGTAATCATTTCCGCTATGGTCAAAGTAAACAGCGCTGATTCATCATGCTCGATAAGTGCGTATCTACAGAAGGTCAATCACTATGGGGTCACATGAACCTGAACATTTCAGTTTTAAAAAACCTAAAGTGCAGAGTAAAGCATATCGTAAAAATTATAGCCTGTTAACTAAACACGAACATTTTAGTCAAAACTATGAAGGTTTGCACGCTAGACCATTTCCTGTACTTTCTACACCTTTTCGTACTTCCCAACTATGTTTTTTACATGATGAGTCTTATAGTCATGAGAGTGAACTCATTCTTTTACGTGAAATATGCCAGCGCTATAGCGTTAATCCTCCTGGTAAAGATATTTCTTGCTTCTACCAAGATCTAGGTGGATATGAAATTAGATGGGAGCGACATACTGAATTTAGTAGCTATACATTTTTGCTCAACGATAGAGATGAGAACCTCTTTACATCAACACCGATTGAATTAATCCCAATTGACTGGTTACAACGTTTACCTGGGAAAGTTATATCTGCGGTACATCTTGAAGCATTAGACGTAACATCTGTTAATTTAGAAAAAAATTCTTTACGTCAATATTTTGAAGGTCAGCGTTTAATCGGCTCTAAATTACACCATGGTGAGGCCTCTATTTATAGTGCAATGCGATTGCATAGTGATAGTTTTAATCGAATATTAATGGTGAACAATAGTTTAAACGAATGTCAAAATGGCAGAGTACTTAGGTCTCTACTGGAAATTGAAGCATATCGCAATATGGCGCTATTAGCTTTTCCTCTAGCACAAGAAGTTAGCGCTAAAGTTAGCCAAATGGAATCGCAATTAGCCCAGTTACTGAAAGCACAAAATAGTAAAAAATCCTCAACTGACGAAAAACATCAACTTACCGTTCTTTCTGAAATGGCAGCTATTATTGCTGAATTAATTACAAACTCTCGCTATCGATTTGATGCAGGTACGGCTTATTACCAAATGGTTGAAAGCCGACTAGAAGAGCTAGAAGAACAAGAAATCACTGAGCTACAAACGCTTACTTCATTTATAGAGCGTCGATTATCACCAGCGTGTCGTACTGTACTAGCTACTAAACGAAGACTTGACGATTTAGCCTCAAGGGTTAATAGAGCAAGTGACCTTCTTCGAACACGTATAAATATGGTTATTGAAACCCAAAACCAAGCATTACTTCAATCAATGGATAGAAGAGCCAAAATGCAGTTCAACTTACAACAGACTGTTGAAGGTTTATCTGTAGTTGTTATGACGTATTACGTGCTTCAGCTTTTTGACTATATGTTGGAGGCAGCGGATAGTTTGGGCTGGAATACAAATAAAGCATTGAGCATCTCTATGCTAATGCCCGTTGTTTTCGCTAGTGTCTGGTTTCTAGGACAACGTATCAAAAAGCGTTTAAATAATATTGAGTAATGCATAACCATAATCAGTTTTATATGAGTGATAGTTGGAGCGTCAATAATGCGATGTAACCACTGTCTCTTATACACATCTCCGAGCCCACGAGACGTAGAGGAATCTCGTA
>OJGT01000100.1_pt1 | contig 18278 bp, 18 predicted proteins | sample 1595031 | NCBI WGS metagenome assembly OJGT01 (sample SAMN05416857, study PRJEB24817) | seawater metagenome | isolation source: Sea water | place: Canada:Atlantic | collected 2013-11 | reverse complement strand
ATACGAGATTCCTCTACGTCTCGTGGGCTCGGAGATGTGTATAAGAGACAGAGTAAAGCCTGTTATTATACCCCAGATTTTTGCCCTATTGATATTCGACATTACGTTATGAATTTGCAGTTACTCTTTCCCGTTACTTTGCCAAACCATTGGCAAAATTCAGATTCATGTTCTCAACTTGAGAATTTGAACTCTTGGTTACTTGATCCTAATTCACTAACAGCAAGATTAAAAACACATTGTGATCAATTTAGAGTTGAATTATTAGGTCAAAAAGTTGAACGATGCCATCCTGATGAAGCGGTCAGTACTATTCCGGCGGGCGAAGAAGTACTTGTGCGAGAGGTTTTGCTTTATTGTGATGATAAGCCACAAGTCTTTGCTCGTAGCTTGTTACCGCTATCTAGTTTGACAGGTGCAGAACAAGCACTGGCTAACTTAGGCACAAAGTCTCTTGGCCAAGTGTTATTTAATAATCCCTCGCTTGAGCGAAAAGCCATTGAAGTAGCGCAGTTTGATTTACATAGTTCAGTGAGTAAATTAGCGCAACAACTACAATTAAATGTGACTCATCCACTTTGGGGGCGACGTTCTATTTTTGTTTTAGAAAATAAACCTTTAGTCGTTGCAGAAGTTTTTCTTCCCAGTGCATTCGCTTATCAAGATATTGAAAAATCCGTCATAAATTAAAGAATTAACTATGTTTGAAACGCTTCAAAAAAAATGGTTGGCCATTAAATTAATTACCCGTATGGATAAACCTATTGGCACCTACTTACTGATGTGGCCAACCTATTGGGCATTATGGATTGCAAGTGACGGTTGGCCTAGTTTCCATCTGCTTATTGTTTTTAGTTTAGGTGTTTTTATTATGCGTAGTGCGGGCTGTGTCATAAATGATATTGCTGATATAAAAGTTGATGGTAAAGTTGAGCGAACTAAAAACCGTCCGCTGATTTCTGGTTTGATGACTAAAGAACAAGCGATTAATTTATTTGGAGTATTGATTGGTTGTGCTTTAGGTTTAGTGCTGACTTTAAGTTGGCAGACCATTTACCTATCAGTTGTTGCTTTGGTACTAGCAGCATCTTATCCATTTATGAAACGTTATACGCAGTTACCACAAGTGGTGTTGGGTGCGGCTTTTAGCTGGGGCATGATAATGGCTTTTGCTGAAGCAAAGGGAGAGGTTCCCTTGATTGCTTGGTTATTATTTGCTGCAAACTTATTGTGGACAGTCGCTTACGATACCATGTATGCCATGGTGGATAGAGAAGATGATCTTAAAATAGGCGTTAAATCTACAGCCATTTTATTTGGTGATAATGACAAGCGTATTATTGCTTTCTTACAGTTACTTGTTTTAGGTCTATTATTCACGGTAGGCGATATATTAGCATTCGGCTGGCCTTATCAGCTAAGTTTAGTTGTTTGTGCAGGCTTATTTAGTTATCAACAATTATTGATTAGTAACAGAGAACGTAGCCAATGCTTTAAAGCTTTTTTACATAACCATTGGGTTGGTATGGCTGTTTTTATCGGTATATTGATTGAATACTTATAAAATAAAGTCAGTTGGTTAGCTCTCAATCAAGCCTTGATTTACGGCATAACGCACTAAGCCAGCAAAAGTATCAATATTGAGTTTTGTTTTGATGTTGCGGCGATGTGCCTCTACAGTGCGAAAGCTAATACACAAAATTTTTGCCACTTCTTTACTTGAATGCCCTTGTGCAATATATGACAAGATAACTTGCTCTCTTGTGGTCAGTTTTTCACGTTCTAATCTTACTGGATTTTCTATTAAAGCTTTAGTGATAGAGCTGCTGAAATGCGTTTTTCCTGAAGCGACAGTTTTAATTGCGTAGTACACATCTTCTGACGTAGTGTCTTTTAGAATATAACCAGCAGCCCCTGCTTGAATTGCATTATTGACGAACTCAACGCTGTCAAGCATGCTAAAAATAAGCACTTTGGTGTCAGTTAACTGCTCTGTAATTATTTCTGTAGCATCAATACCATTCATGTTTGGCATGCTGATATCCATTAAAACAACATCTGGCTTCAATGTCAGTGCCTTTTGGAGTGCGTCTTTTCCGTCCTCAGCAGAGCCTATAACGTCAATATCAGGGTAATAAGATAAACATGAACTTAAGCCATCTTGTACCATAGGGTGATCATCAACTAACAATACTGATATTTTTTGCTGATCTTCAGGTGGTTTAATCATTATTTTTCTCAGTTATGGCTTGGTTAAAATGATTGGCGAAACAACTTTTAGGTATTTTTGCCGTTACTTTTGTACCTTTATCAGTTGATGTTACCTTAAAAATACCTGAATGGTATTCTATTCGTTCAGCTAAATTCCTAAGACCGATACCACATTCATCAACATTTTCTTGGTTTATGTTAGCATTTGTATCAAAGCCTTTACCATCATCACATATGGTTAAGGTTAACCAAGCTTGATGAACAGCTAGATCAATAACTACATTACTGGCTTTAGCATGTTTTTGAATGTTAGTAAGCGACTCCTGCACTACTCGATATAAGGTAGTGCTGATATTATCAGGCAATAATCTTTTCAATTTAGGCGTAATAACTTGTATTTTGATACCGGTTAATTCTGAAAACTCGCTTGCTAGTGCATCCATGGCAGCAGAAAGGCCTAACTCATCTAATATTCTTGGATGAAGGTGGTGGGATATACGGCGAATTTCTTGTATTGCAATACTGAGGTTTTTTTCAGCAGCAAGTTGTGATTTAGGTTTTTCTTGATTTAATTGCGATAAAAAGATGCCCGTAGCTTCAATGGAATATTTGATTGAGACTAACATTTGTACTATACCATCGTGCAATTCTCGTGAAATATGACGGCGCTCTTCTTCTTGTAAGCTAATGATTCTTTGACCTAACTCATTGATTTTTATATCGCTGCGTTGCTTTTGCTTTAAAGTAAAAATTAAGCCAACTACAAACAGAATAAAAATAGAGCCTAATGCGACGCTTAAGACGATTTGTTGAGTTCTACTGATATGCTGATCAATTTCTTGCTGAAGCTTGCTGACTTGCTGATTAACATCATCTAAGTAAACACCCGTGCCTAGCATCCATTGCCATTTATCAAGGAACACTGAATAACCCATCTTATCAACTTTTGTATCGGTAGATGGCTTGGACCATTTATAACGATGAAAGCCACCACCATCTTTTGCTTTTTTTAATAAAATTTGTACTATTTTTTCGCCCTTATCACTTTCTAAATCCCACCAGTTCTTACCTACCCTGAAGGGCTCCTTGGGGTGAGCAATATTGACGCCATCGTTACGATAGACGTAAAAATAGCCATCATCACCGTTATAAAGCAAATTATTTAATAGGCTTACCACATCATCTTGTGTTTGTTGATTAATAGTTTCTTCGCCAGAAAACATGTGCTCTACAGAAGAAACGGCAAGAGCAGTATAGTTTTTTAGCTCTCTTTTTTTCTGCTCTAAAAGAAAGTTTTCAACTGATTGTAAACTTTGTCTAGATAATTCCCGGTATTCACTGCTGAAAAAGAAAAAGACCATTACTGAGGTTAAAATTACCTGAAATATAGCAATGTATAAAAGCTTCAATGGCAAATTCATGAAAGAGGTATTCCTATTGTAATTTTTCTGTTTATTAAGTCTTAATTAAGAAAGTACGCAGTTTGGATTGCAAGCAATACGCTAGAAATAGTATTACTTAAATATTTCGACAATAGTATTAAAGCGTACAGAAAGATCAGAACATAAACAGTTTTTTATGAATAATGACAAACTTTGCTTTTTTCCTCTACCCCTACTTTATAGCTAAGTGAAGTTAAAAATTAGCCTAAGTATATTTTTTGCGGAATATGTATGAAGCTACTGATTATATTACTTAATACTTACTTTAAGATTGAAAATTTAAGAATAACAGCGCAGTATAGTTAAACTAAAGCTAATATTTTTATCTGGAATAGTTACCCGTTCTGCAGTAATTTATTATCTAAATTAACTAAATTATGCGCTTTGTTTGTTAACTAAATAGCATAACTAGACCAACTACCTAGGTATAACTACCTAGTAAAGATGGGCGTTAGTACGTATGGTGTAATTAGTAAAAGTCTTTAGTATTAGTAAGCAGTAAAATAAAAAATTAAAAAAATAACAAGCTCACATATAAGGAAGAAGTATGAAGAAATCTATTTTTATTAAACTGGCACTTGTTTTGTCGCTGGGATTGTCAGGATTAGCTAATGCAGCTGATGGCAAAGTATATCGCTGGAAGATGGCTGAAACATGGGGACCAAACTTCCCTATTTTTGGTGAAGCAACTAAAAATTTAGCCAAGTCTGTGAAAGAGATGTCTAACGGTCGTTTGATCATCCGTGTAGACTCGTCTAATAAACATAAATCACCACTAGGTATTTTTGATTTTGTAAAAAGTGGCCAATATCAAATGGGGCATTCAGCGTCATATTATTGGAAAGGTAAAAACTTTAATGCCTTATTCTTTACTACGGTACCTTTTGGTATGACAGCAATGGAGCAATATGCTTGGTTCTATCATGGCGGTGGTATGGAGTTGATGAATAAGCTCTATAGTAAATATGGCATTTTATCTTACCCAGGCGGTAATACGGGTAACCAAATGGGTGGTTGGTTCAAAAAAGAAATCAACAGTGTTGAAGACCTTCAGGGTTTGAAAATGCGCATCCCAGGTTTTGCCGGTGAAGTATTAGCTAAATTAGGTGCTAAACCAACTAACATCCCAGCAGGTGAACTTTATACAGCATTAGAACGTAATACGATTGATGCGTTAGAGTGGGTTGGACCATCATTAGATTTACGTATGGGCTTTCATAAAATCGCGCCATATTACTACACAGGCTGGCATGAGCCAGGTGCTGAACTACAGTTTATGGTAAATGAAAAAGCATACAATAAACTACCTAAAGATTTACAAAAAATCCTTACAATGGCAATGAAAAACGCTGCTTATGATATGTATGTTCAGTCTTATCATGAAAGTGCTAAAAACTTAGCAACATTGAATAAAGATTATCCGAACATCAAAATGCGTTCTTTCCCAGATTCAGTAATGAATGCAATGAAAGAAACAAATGATGCTCTATTAAAAGAATTTGCTGCTAAAGATGCAATGACAGCTGAAATTCTTAAATCAATTCAAGACTATCAAGCTAAAGCTCGTGCATGGACTAACTTATCTGACCGTGCTTACTTAGACACAACAGACCCTAAGTAGTTTTACAGTATGTTAAAGCAGTTGCCATTAATCATTGATATTATGGTAGCTGCTTTTTTTATGCGCAAAATGAATTGTTGTTAAAAATCCCGCTTGGTATAAAAGATAAATAACATAGAATGTTCTGAGAAAAATAATGAAAACTAGTTTAAAAGTGATAGGCAAAATTATTGATATGCTTGGTAATTTTTGCAGTTTGTTGATGATCTTAATGATAATTAACGTATTTTACGATGTAATTATGCGCTACTTCTTTAATGATGTAAGCATTGGGATGCAAGAGCTTGAATGGCATTTATTTGCTGCTATGTTTATGTTCGGTATTGCTTACACGCTTAAAGAAGATGGTCATGTGCGCGTTGATATTTTTTACGATGCGATGAGCAAACGAAAACAAGCTTTCATTAATATTTTTGGTTCAATTTTCTTCGCGTTACCTATGACCTTGTTAATCTGTTACTTCAGTCTAGATTATACATACGAAGCCTATTCTATGGGTGAGGGTAGTGGAGATCCTGGAGGCTTGCCACACCGTTGGATTGTTCGTTCAGTTATTCCTTTATCTTCAATGTTTCTCGTTTTATCTATTATTTATGTGGTGCTTAGTCAAATTCAAGTATTGACTGGAAATGATGATACTGAAATTAGTGCGCAAGAAGGAGAGAAATAATGACGGGAATAATTCTTTTTGCTATTGCCTTAGTTTGTTTGTTTTTAGGTTATTCTGTTGCCTTTACCTTTGCGGGTATTTCATTAATTGTTGGTGTGTTAACGTTAGGCGTTGAACTCTTTGAATTCATGCCATATCGCATTATGAGTATTATGGAAAATACCATATTAATGGCAGTGCCTATGTTTATTTTTATGGGTGTTGTACTGCAAAAAACCGGTCTAGCTGAACGATTATTAGAATCGGCGGCCAAACTTTTTGGTGGTATTTCTGGTGGTGTAGCTGTTTCAACTATTCTTGTTGGTACTTTATTAGCGGCATCTACCGGTGTGGTTGGCGCAAGTGTAGTCGCTATGGGTGTTATTTCATTGCCTGTAATGTTGAAAAATAATTATCATCAACCAACGGCAACCGGTGTTATTTGTGCATCAGGTACGTTAGGGCAAATAATTCCTCCTTCTATTATTTTAATTATTTTAGGTGATGTAATGGGGGTTCCTGTTGGCGATTTATTTCGTGCAGCGGTGGTACCAGGTATGATGTTAGTAGGCTTTTATACTCTCTATATTTTGATATTAGGAAAGGTAAAACCTGACTATATGCCACCAATTGTAGTCAATGAGAGTAAGCGTGAATTAGTAATACAAGCGTTAAAAGATATTGTGCCACCTTTGGTACTTATTCTCGCGGTGCTAGGTTCAATCTTTACAGGAGTTGCGACACCTACAGAGTCGTCTGCTATAGGCGCTGTTGGTGCGGTTATCTTATCTATATTTTATGGTAGTTTTTCTGTTACTAAGCTACATGAAGTCTCAAAAGAAACAGTAAAAGTTACGTCAATGGTGTTTGCGGTTCTCATCGGCGCAACAGCATTTGCTATGGTATTTAGTTACTCGGGAAGTGAATACTTAATTGAAGAATTCTTTATGGAACTACCTGGGGGGAAATGGACTTTTATTGCGTTAGCGATGATAGCGATTTTAGTGTTAGGTTTCTTTATCGACTTTATTGAAATTGCCTTTTTAGTAGTACCTATTTTAATGCCAGTAGCGATAGCATTAGATATAAACTTAGTGTGGTTTGCGATTTTAATATCAATGAATTTACAAACATCGTTTTTAACGCCTCCTTTTGGTTTTAGCTTGTTTTACTTAAAAGGGGTTGCTCCAAAATGGTTGAAAACTACCACTATTTATAAAGGGGTCATCCCGTTTATTCTTATACAAATAGCGGTATTGCTCTTGGTGTTATTATTCCCAGAACACTTGATATTTTCTTAAATGAAAATAATACAATAGTGAATCTTCACAGTCTCTGCTCAATAGAGTGAGTAGAGGCTGTTATCTTATTATTTGGGCAGTAATTTTTTTATACCTTCTCCGTCAATTCCTACATAGATATAACCATCTTTTCCGTGCAGTAAGCTTCGAACGCGACCAATATCTTCAAACACTTTTTCTTGGCTAACAACTTGTTCATTTTTAATGGTTAATAGCACTAAATGATTGAACTTTAGTGAACCGATTAAAAACTTCCCTTTTAATGATGGGTACTTATTACTTGTGATATAAATCAAGCCTGATGGGGCAATAGAAGGTTTCCAATAAAGAGCAGGCTGTGCCATACCCATTTTTTCTGTGTTATTGGTAAATGTTGTGCCATTATAGTTAATGCCATAGCTGATTATTGGCCAGCCGTAATTTTTTCCTTTTTTAATCACGTTAACTTCGTCACCACCACGGGGGCCATGTTCATGAGACCAAATAGTATTGCTGATGGGATCAATACTTAACCCTTGTGGATTACGATGACCGTATGAATATATAGCAGACTTAGCGCCTTTATTGGTGACAAAAGGGTTATCTACAGGAACGCTACCGTCATCATGCAATCGATATACTTTTCCTCCATCTTTGCTAATATCTTGAGGGTTTATATCGCGTTGCCCTCTATCTCCAATAGAGAAGTAAAGGTAGTTGTTCTTATCAAAAACAATACGGCTACCATAGTGCTGTCTCTTTTTAGAGTTAGGCGAAGCTTTGTATAATAATTCATGATCACTTAATGATAAGTCATTAATGTTTAACTTAGCCCGCATTAATGCGGTATTACTACCGGCACTATTGCTTGAACTATCACCTTCTTCACTCGCGTAAGTAAAATAAAGCCATTTGTTTTTTGAAAAGTTTGGATGAAGAGCAAGATCTAGCAGTCCTCCTTGACCATTACTGTGAATTGATGGAAGCCCACTGATACGTTTAGATAATAAACGGTTATTTTTTAAAACCCGTAACTCTCCTTTACGCTCGCTGATCAAAATTTCTTTACTCGGTAATTGCACTAAGCCCCAAGGAATAGACACATCATTAGTAAGCGACACAACTGAAATGTTGTTATCGAGACCATTGGTTTTCATTGGGTGACTATCATATGCGTTGCTGTAAGCACTAAACGTAAGCGTGAATAATATGATGTGTGATATTTTCATAACGTTACCTTTTTAAAGGAGAATAAAAGAGTGTTATGAATAAAGAGGTTGTAGTCAATGTTAAGTCCTCATAAAATTGCAGCACTTACTTAGTACTTGGAAAATAAAAACCATGCGAGTTGCTGTTTCTCAGTTTGCCACCTCTCCCAATAGTCAACAAATGCCATCTGATAAAGCCCCTTTAACGGCCAATGTAGCGATATTTGCTACATATAAATCAGATGAAACAGCTATTGAAGATGTTTGCTTTTATATTGAGAACAATCTCAGTGATATTACGCAATTGCCTGAATTATTTTTTATTGCTGACAAAAGTACATTGAATGATATTGAACAAAGAGAAGAAGTCTCAAAGCTGAGTGAATTGTTCGTTAAGCAAATAAGTGCTGTGTTGAGACCCTATCAATATGTGTGTACAAGTTTAGTGATTAATGGGCAACACCAAGCCGTAATCATAGATGAGCACGGCTTATTTGCTCAACAACAGCAACTATATTTTTGCCAACGCTATCAATGGACGACATTGGCTGATGAAATCAATATTATTGAATTACCCTTAGAGCAAGGAAACATAACCGTTGCCATGTTGACGGCTGATGATGCTAATGTAGCTGCAACCGTGAATGTAGCGGCGTTAAGTGGTATTCATACCTTACTTGTTCCTTTTGATATTCAGGTAGCCTGTGAAGTTGAAGAAAACCTATTAGCTAGCGCAGTCGAAAATAGAATTTGTATTGTTGCTGCAACACGTGAAAAAAGCTTTGTTATTGATGAGCCGGTAAACAACCAACAAAAGGGCAATAAAAAGAAAGTTAAATCACAAAAATCTACAGGATTGATTATTAATTTAACCTCAAATAATGTCTTGCTTGCTCAGTGGCAATCAAAAAAGCAGTCTGCTCATATCAATTTACCTCTAGTAAAACATCAACAAGGTAAAATTACAAAAGCAGTAATTCACCCTATTGCCGCTTGTGAAAAAGTTGATCATTAATTGATATGCTAACTGTTTTGTTCAAGCCACTGTTTGGGAGATATGCCTAGTTTCTTTCTAAATACGCGAGCAAGTGCAGAGCCATTCTCATAGCCAACCGCGTTAGCCACTAGTGCCACAGGTTTATTTTGTTGTAATAAGCTTTTTGCAACAATAATGCGCCAATCAATTATATAGTCACCAGGGCTTTGCCCTACGATACGTTTGAATAATTCTGAGAATTTTGAGCGTGACATGAGGGCCAGTTCTGCCATTTCCTCTAATCCCCATTGCCTTTCTGGCGAATCATGAATAGCTAATAATACCTTTGATACTTGCGGATGCGCTAATCCTGCAAGTAAGCCGTGTTGCATCATGTTGTTGTTAAGCACATGACGAAATACATGAATGAGAAAGATATTTGTCAAAGAATTAATCATAGGAAGTCGACCATAGCGCTCACTAAATGCTTCATCAAAGAGTAATTCAGCAGTTTGTTTAAGATTTTTACAATCACTTAGTTTAAAGCACAGTAAGGATGGCAGCGCGTTAGCGACAGGATTGGTGGTACTTTCGTTATAAATTATATTGGCGCACACCAACTCTGGTGGGTTTTCTTCGCTGCCTATAATTCGATGAGCATGAGGTGTTGGAAAAAATAATACGGTTGGTTCATTTACTAGCTGAGAATGACCCTGCTCATCAATTAACGTTAATTCGCCATTACACAGTAAATGCAAGTGGCCCTGATTTGGCTCTTTATTAAAGTTACTGATACCACATAAGTTGCCAGTGAAGAAAACTTTAGTATTCATCGAAAAGCGCTGCAAAATTATTGATAACTGATCCACTAATAACTCCTTTGTGACCACTTTGGACGATTGGGTTCAAAGTTAGGACTATGTCATCCCTTTTAGGTAATTGAAAGACCTATATTATCAATCAAGGAAAACATCCTTACTAACAACAAACTTTGAACATTAAATATTGGAGCAACCAAATGAAACTATCAACCGTTATAAAATCTACTTTTGCAACGTCAGCATTATTACTAAGCAGTTTAACTTTTGCAGCAAATATCGAAGTTAATGCGAATGGTAATGATCTAGCTATTAAAGGATACGATACCGTATCTTACTTTACCAAAGGCGCACCAACTAAAGGCTCTAATGAGTTTACCTCTGCTTACAATGGTGCCATCTATCAATTTTCATCAGCAGAAAATCGTGACTTATTCAAAGCGGACCCAGGTAAATATGCACCACAATATGGTGGCTTCTGTGCAATGGGTGTTGCCTTAAATCAAAAATTTGATACAGACCCAACGGCTTGGCACATTCGTGGAGATAAATTATACCTAAACCTAAATAAAGATGTGCAAAAGAAATGGGTGACAGATATTCCAGGCTACATCGAAACAGCACAAGGTAATTGGACCGATATCAAAGGTTTAACTAAAGCACAAATTGAAAAAATAAACGATTAATATTCAATAAATTAACAGAGACTTTAATTATGAAACAACTTACATCTACAGATTCTCTTGACGAGATATTATCACAACATGAATTTTCTTTACTTTACTTTAGTGCTTCGTGGTGTGGTCCTTGTAAAACAATGTCACCACTTGTTGAAGGGGTATCTAACTTGATGGAAGACCGATTCAACACAATTAAAGTCGATATTGAAAATACACCAACGTTTGCCGCTGATTATGGCATTCGTAGTGTTCCAACATTGCTGCTAGTGAAAAATGACGAAGTTATTGACCAACGTGTTGGCGGTTTGCCACCACAACAATTAGTGCAATGGTTAGAGCAGCTTACTTAGCTGTTTATTAAATAAAATTAGAGGATTTATCATGAATAATAAATTAATACTGAGCACAGCATTAGCGGCTGTTATTTCTACGGGGATTATTGCTCCAGCAGAAGCCGCAGGTAAAAAAGAAAAATGTTATGGCATAGCCAAAGCTGCTCAAAATGACTGTGGCAACCTAGCGGGTACACATTCATGTGCAGGTCAATCGAAGGTTGATAACGACAAAGGTGAGTGGAAATTAGTGAAGAAAGGCACCTGTTCAACACTGGGTGGTTTATCTAAAAAAGAAGCTAAGCAATTATATAAAGAAACGAAAGGCGCATAGGGGATAAATATGTTGGTATCAAATAATGAGGTAATAGTAGGTGTTGGTTTAAGGCATCCTCATTTTGCCGACATATTAACTCAGCCTAAGCAAGTTGATTTTGTTGAGGTGCATTCTGAAAACTTTTTTGGTCAAGGGGGAGCAGCGTTATCTATGCTCACCCAAGCCAGAGAAAAATATCCAATCAGTTTGCACTCAACATCAATGGGGCTTGGCTCTTTTCAGGATATTCCACAGCATTATTTGGAATCTCTAAAACGCCTTACTGAACAGATTGATCCCTTTCTTATGTCTGAGCATGCCTGTTTTACTTGGGGAAAAGAGCAAGGAAGATTAATACACAGCGGTGATTTATTACCTATTGCACACACTCAACGTAACTTAAGAGTAATGTGCGAGCAAGTTGAAAGGGTACAGTCATTTTTAGGAAGGCAGCTAATTATTGAAAATGTTTCTGCCTATATTCAATTTGCAGAAAGCCATCTAGATGAAGCTGAATTTTTAGCTGAGCTTTGTCAGCGTACTGGCGCAAAAGTTTTACTGGATATCAATAATATTGCTGTAAACAGTATGAATTTTGAAGGCGGAGATATTCAGCAGTCTGTATCTCATTATATTGAAAAGCTTCCCGTAGAAAGTGTCGCGCAAATTCATTTAGCGGGTTGTAGTACGCCTTCTTCTGGAGATTTAGTTATTGATGATCATGCATGCCCAGTTTCTGATGATGTTTGGCATGGTTACAAACAGGCATTAACCCGTTTTGGTGCAGTGCCAACGTTGATCGAATGGGATAACAACTTGCCTGCATGGTCAGTATTAATTGATGAAGCAAATAAAGCGCGAGAAGTTGTACATGCTGTACTCGCAAAGGAAATATAAATGATTGAATTATTTGAAAATAAATCAGGTGGTGATGATCAGCAAATATTATTAGAGGCGATTTGGAACGACGAATCACCGGAAATAAATAAAGCTGGATTTAATAAGCAAGGTTTAGATATTTATCGACGAAATTTGCTAGCGAATGCTCAGCGCGCTTTAAGCATTAGTTTTCCCACAGTATTTGAGTTGCTTGGCAGCAGTATTAGTAAAAATATTACTTACCAGTTTTTACGACTATCGCCTCCGTCGCAAGGTGATTGGTCGCAATGGGGAAAAGGTTTTTCTCATTTTATTTCAACAATTGAAGAGGGATATCGCTATCCGTATCTAGCTGATTGTGCAGCAGTTGATTGGCATGTTCATTGTGCATTACATGGAATTGATCAGTCTCTTGACCAGTCATCATTACAAACATTGGTAAATAGTGAGCCAGAGCATATTGAAATTGTGTTTAACCAAAATGTGAAATTGCTTAAAACACACTATCCGTTAACTGAGATTTTTCAGGCGCATCATCATGACGACGAACTACATCGAGAAGTAGCGATGATTAAAGCACAGAAATTATTAGCCAAAGAATCGATAGAACAGATGGTGATGATTTACCGTCCAGAATTTAAACCAGAAGTTTCAACATTAACCGCCAGCGAAGGAGCCTTTATGCTCTGTTTAATGGCAGGAAACTCACTTGAGCAAGCACTTAATACAGTAAAAAGTGACCGTAGTTTTTCATTTGAACAATGGTTACTCACTGCAATAGAACGTAACTTAATTAACTACTTTAAAGAGAAATAATCATGCATACAGTAAATCCGTTAATATCATCTGCCAATCTTGTTTACCGTAATATTGTTGCTAAAGTGAGTGCATTAGAACCCGTCGCTTTACTCATAGCACGCTTTTATGTTGCTTGGGTATTCTTCGCTTCCGGGCTAACCAAACTTCGAGATTGGGACAGTACGTTATTTTTATTTGAAGAGGAATACAGTGTCCCTTTGTTGCCTTATGAATTAGCTGCTTATTTAGGAACGGCTGCAGAACTTATTTTACCTGTGCTTTTAGTTGCAGGCGTGGCGAGTCGATTTTCTGCTTTAGGCTTGTTTGTTGTTAATATCGTTGCGGTCATTAGTTTAGAAGATATTGCCGCTGCTGCTTATGTTCAGCATGTACTATGGGGAACATTATTAGCACAAGTTGTCATTTTTAGTGGCGGACGCTTTGCCTTGGATCGATTAATTGAACATAAACTGTTTAATACTAAAACCTCGGCTGTATAACCGTTACCGAACTTACTCACTAAATACTAAAATAAGGATACACTGATATGCCTATACCAATACCACGCCGTCCAAGCGGATTTTTACTTGGACATGCAGCAGCAGAAATTACTATTGATGCTTTTATTGATATTCAATGTGTCCATTCACGAATGATTTGGCCAACTTTACTTGAGGTTTTACACTATTATCAACATGAACCAGTTAGCTTACGGGTTCACTTGATAACACTGAGCAATCATAGGCAAGCATGGGACATGAGTTTAGGTTTGTTTGCTTTGGCTGATGGAGATTCAAACAAGTTTTATGACTTTGCAACGTTCATCTATGAGCGCCAGGCACAGTTTCTTAATGATGAATTTTTATATAAATCTCACCATGATCTTATTCAATTAGTAGCAGATTTTGCGGTTGAACATGCCAGTGTAGACCGCGAAGTATTTATTGAACGAATGGCTGAACATGATATTTATATTGATGCGCGAACGCCTATTCGTTATGCCGCAACCAAGGCTGTGTGGGCAACACCAACATTATTTATCAATAACGCGAATAATGTGCCCGTTGACCACAATTCAAATTTGGCACAATGGCGAGCTATCATAGATCCCTTACTACACTCACATCAGTTGTAGTTTAGCGTTAGATATTTTCTTGTTCAGGGAAGAATATGTACGGGTAGGCTGATTGTTTAAGATTTGATGTTGAATAATAAAGTAGTGGTAAACCCTGTTATAAATCTTTTTCATCTACCTACGTTACATACATATTTTTGAATTTACGTTATTATATATACATGGGTAATAGTGGTTCAGCTCACTATTACCCATTGTATTTCATAAAACTAATTTCAGGATGATGTGCAACTCATGAAAATATATGACGTAAAGTACTTAACAATAGTTTTTTTGTATTTACTCCTTATTTCCCATAATTCATCTGCGAATTCATCAAATAGTGAGCTTTTTGGGGAAAATAGTCGGTGGTCGATTGATACCTCTTTGCGCATGACTCGTAATCTAGATAAAAGTACTAATGCCTATATGCAGGTTATTGGTTTAGATGTTCACAAAGTTTTTAGTCACTCAACAAATGATATCGGTACATTAGTTTTTCAGCCGTATATTGTAAAATTAAACAATGTGAAAAATGCATCTTTTATTTTTGATGATGGCAATGACACTAAACTTACATGGCGTATAGCGAACTTCAATTATACTGGATTAGCTCAAGGGAAATTCAATATAAGAATAGGTCATTTTGAAATACCTTTTGGCTTAGAGTATCAAGAAGATACCAATGGAACATTACGTCAACTCACCGTTGGTGATAGAGGGATAAAGGCGGACTGGGGCGTTTCAGTAAATGGTATTCTACCAAGCGTAGAGTATGAAGTTTCACTAACGCGAGGGTCTGGTAATGAGTTCTTAAGCACAGGCAATCCACATCTATTTTCTGGCAGAATCGGTACTCCAAGCTATAATAATTTTATAACGGGCTTTTCTTGGTTTACTGGTGATGTTTTGGACGGAGGAGGTGTTACTCAGCGTAAAAAGCTAGGCTTCGATACTTCTTACTATTATTACCAATGGCAATTTATGATGGAGATGTCTGTAGGGGAAACAGCTGGTAATAATACCTTAAATAGTTTTGCTGAAGTGATGTGGAAAAGTGCTCAAGAGGACATTTCTAGCTATTTGCAAGTAGGCTATCAACGTTCAGAAATTGATCATAAAACCAGTGATAAAAAAGCGGCGACAAGTTATTGGATAGCAGGTATTAAATGGGTCGGTCATAATGCTTTTGATATCAGTGCTCAATATAAAAATAAATTAAAAGACACCCCAACAATAGATATAGATCCTATTTTCAATGTGCAACTTAGATATAGAATGTGATTAAGGTTGAAATATCGATGAGTAAAAAATTGAATAAAATAATACTATCATTGATGATACTTTTATTTTCAATGACAAATGCTAATGCAGCCTTTTGCTCTTTAAGAGATCCTATTTCAGCGATTCAAATGTTATATGAACAGGGATCTGAAGTTCGCTCTATAGTGGTAGATATAACGGAAAAAAATAGAAGTGCCGTTAAAGAGCTCATTCCTTTTACGATTCATCAGAGTGAAGTGGGAAAGCATACCTTATATTTTGTCTATAAAGACAGTAAACATAGAGGATTTTTACAGGCTCGTTCTGAATTGGCTAAGTGGGGGCTAGTTGAAATTGCTTGGGCTATTAATGTCGATCGAAGTATTAAAGGATTCTATTATCAGCGCTGTCGAAGTCCTCAATGTAATGAGTCTATTACAGAACATATCAATAATGTTATCCAAGGTAAAAGTTTTGCACAATTAAAAGCCTTGCTTAGTGAAAGTGGTGAAACATTGTCACCTGACGGAATAGAATCGTTTAAATACGCTCCCTCTCTTGCCTTACTTACATTACGTTCAGCATTAAAAACATTAGCAATAACAGATATAAGTTGGAAAGAAGATATAAGGAAGCTATCCCAAATTAAAGGTTCTTAATGAGAATAAAAAGTTATCTAGCTTTACTTGTATTTGCATGCTTAATTGGAGCCTATACACTTGAGCAGGTGTTAGCTCACTATTTCAATCATGTCCAAACATTGGCTGAAAAGCACAATGAGAGTCGCTTATGGGCGAAAGATCTAGAAAGAATTGAAATTAGCACATCACAGTTTCTTATTTCATCAGACTTGGTGGTTGGCTCTGGCAATACGTATCTCATATTTGGCGCAAAAAATATGGGAAATTACTTAACTACAGAGTTATCTAATCTTTATACTCAAAATTACTTTCAAAATTTAAATAGCAAAATTGAAAGTGCCATTCTAAACATTAATAAAATTAAAAATATCTTAAATACAGTGGGTAATATTTCCCCAAATAAATTAGAACAAAGTTTAAGTCAACTACTCGTAAAGTATGACCCAGTTAGTTTATCTCTATCTCAGGATATTCAGTACCTTACAAAAAAGACAACAAGGATTATTGAACAAGAAACTCGTTTTTTAGATGAAGAAAAACGTTTTATGACAAAAGTTGGTTGGCTTGCCAGAGGTATGTTTTTTGTCATCATTGTTGTTTTATGGTGGTGGGCAAACCGTAAAATTTGCCAGCCACTTAATGAATTAATTTGTTCATCTAGACGAACCTTAGCTGGAGATGACTTTAAGTCTACATATGATGCACCAACAGAAATAATTGAATTAAGTAATGATTTCAAACAACTAACGTTATCTCTTTTTCATCAAGCATCCCATGATCCTCTTACGGGGCTACAAAACCGCAGAGCATTTGAGCGTAAATTAACAGAAGTTATTGCAGATAAAGAAGTTCATCACTTCTTATGTTTTATTGATTTAGATTACTTTAAAACAATAAATGATACCTGTGGGCATGCCGCAGGCGATGAAATATTAATCAGTGTTGCCCGTATATTAAAGGAAAGCGTTCGCTATAAAGACATTGTTGCTCGGTTAGGCGGTGATGAATTCGCAATTTTAATTAAAGAGTGTCCTGTTGGTAAAGCGATTGAAATAGCGAACAATATCAAAAATAACATTCATGAGTTGAGCTATTCTTGTGAAGGAGAAACTTTCCCAATTAGTGCTAGCATAGGGCTTGCACCTAAAATGCTGGGTAGTACTACAACTGACTTATTACATTCAGCTGATGTGGCCTGTGGCTTTGCAAAAAGTGCAGGGCGTAATACTGTTCGTTTATTTGATATTAGTAGTGATGATTCAGTTGAAAAAAGGCAAGACATACTATCAGTGCATCAGATAAACAATGCCATTAGTAATGATTTATTCATTCTATACAAGCAAGATATTTTTCCTTTACAGCAACAGAGCACTGGTCAATGTTTTGAAGTTCTCCTCAGAATGAAAAATGCTCATGGGGAAATTGTTAGTCCAGCTTCTTTTTTACCTACAGCAGAGCGATACCACTTAACGAGTAAAATTGATTGTTGGGTAGTCAATGCTGTTTATGAATATTTTACTCTGCACAAATCACAACTAGAAGGGATTGATAAAATTGCTATTAATCTCTCAGGTCACTCATTGAGTGACAATAAGTTAGAAAAATTTATTATTCAAAAATTATCTGAGGGCGATATACCTCCAGAGAAACTGTATTTTGAAATTACAGAAGCAGCAGCAACAGCTAATGTTAAGCGTACTCTATTATTTATGGACAATATTAAAGCGTTAGGGTGCAAGTTTGCTATAGATGATTTTGGTAGTACTCATTCGTCTTATGATGATATCAAAGAGTTTGCGGTTGAAAAAATTAAAATAGATGGCTCTTATATATGTAATATGATGGACAACCCCGTGGATTATGACACCGTAAAATCTATATGCAAAATTGCCAAAGCGGCAAATCAAGAAGTTGTAGCCAAGTATGTTGGAGACAAGATTGTGATGCAAACATTAACAAAATTAGGTGTGGATTACGGGCAGGGCTACTATTTTTCAAAGCCAGAAGTATTGATACAGCTGTCTCTTATACACATCTCCGAGCCCACGAG
>OJGT01000099.1_pt1 | contig 18449 bp, 18 predicted proteins | sample 1595031 | NCBI WGS metagenome assembly OJGT01 (sample SAMN05416857, study PRJEB24817) | seawater metagenome | isolation source: Sea water | place: Canada:Atlantic | collected 2013-11 | reverse complement strand
CAGCGTCAGATGTGTATAAGAGACAGGAAAAAAGTATAGTTATTTATGCTAAACATAAGTTAGATTATTACGTGATGGTATCAAATTTAGTTTTGTGTGAAGCAATGATAAAAAAAGGTGACATTCAACTCGCAAGTGAAAAATTAGCAGAAATAGAAAATAAAATGACAGGTCATCTTCATTCTGAAGAACTTATATCATTTTACCAGTTAGCTACAGATGTTTATGAAAAATTGAACAACTATAAGTTAGCATTTAAATATGGAAAAACTCTGAGAACTCATCAATTAGAATTTAGTGATAAAAAGAATGGTTTAAAGGTTCTAAAATTAGAGTATGAGCAAAAAATTAAAGATAGAGACTTAGAAAAAGTTATTTTTACAGAACAACAAAAACAACAAAAACAACAAAAACAACAAAAACAACAAAAACAACAAAAAACGATTTATATTCTAATTATAATCATCACCGTCTTAATTCTAATTTTTGTTGCTATCATACTATTTAAACAACTTATCGCTAAAAGAAAACTAAGTGTGCTAGCAAATACAGATGTTTTAACGGGTGCGCCTAATCGTCGTGCTATTTTAAATGAAGCAGAACTGCAACTTTTCTATTGTCAGCAAAGAAATTTTCCTCTAACTATAGCTATAGCTGATATTGATTTCTTTAAATCGGTTAATGATGACTTTGGTCACGATGTAGGTGATGAAGCACTTAAGTTTTTTGCTAAAAACGCAAGCCATGCAATACGAAAATCAGAATATTATGGTCGATTTCGAGGAGAAGAATGGTTATTTGTTTTACCACAAACAGAAGTCGAGTTTACACAAACACTTTTCGATAGGTTGAGCAAAGCAGTCGCTGTTAAAAATGATTACTTTGACCTAGGTGAAAGAAATCTAACATTCAGTATGGGAGCTACACAGTTTGCAGAAGGAGATAGCATAAAAACTATGGTGGATAGAGCCGACAAACTACTATATGAAGCAAAAGAAAATGGTAGAGATCGTTTGTGTTATTAGATGCTGTACACTTAATTTGTAGTAGCTCATATCTGATCTGGCAATTTTGAATATAGGTTCTGATCTAATAGTACAATCGATAAGGTCGGTAGCTAGCCAATTACGGACATTAGCATTACTACTTTTCCATGTATTTAAGTAACCCAAGGATAACATTTGTTACAAAAGTTATTCATTTGTAGTAATCATCAAGACACATACAAACTACAGAAAAGAAAAAGTTACTTTATTTTTAGAAGTAATTAAACAGTTTAAATAGCCTAAGGCTCTAGTAGTTGTTACATTAGAGGTCTTTAAGTAAAGACTGTTTTTGGTATGGATAGGATACTCATTACTCCAACATACTTTCATTCGAACAGCGTTAGCGAGATAAGGGCTAGTTCTACTAACAAGAATCAGCTTTAAATTAATTTGTTACGAACTTTTAAATGATTAGTCTTTATTTACCACTTTTGAAATAGATATCAGAAATAAAGGTTTCTACATTAATGCTCCAAAGTAGCTCCTCTTCAAAAAGCATATTTTATAACCTTCTTATTAAAGTTGGTTTGTTGCCAATAAACCGCTTATTAACATTATTACTTCTTTGGGTGCTTCTTGTTCTTGCTTTACCTAGTTGGGCTAAAGAGCCTCTTAGGGTTGGAATCCTTGCCTTTCGGCCTAAAGTACAGGTGATAGAACAGTGGGGTCCTTTAGCTTCATACCTTCAAAATGAACTTGAACGCAGCGTAAAGTTAACAGCATACAGTTATCCAGAACTTGAAAGTGCGGTATTGAACAAAAAACTAGATGTTGTGATAACTAATCCAGCTAACTATATATTATTGCAACATAATAATAACCTATCGGCTCCCCTGGTTACTCTCATTACTAATAATAATGGAAACGAGTTAACTTCTTTTGGTGGTGTCATGTTCACAAGAGCTGATTCACAGATAACGAAACTATCTGACATTCATGAACATAAAGTTGCGGTAACTAAGTATGGGTCACTGGGCGGTTACCAAATGCAAGCTTATGAATTATTTCTTTTAGGTTTAAAAGCTCCCCAAAACGAACAATTACTTATTACAGGTATGCCACATGATAATGTTGTTAATGCCGTATTATCAGGACAAGCCGATGTCGGCTTTGTTCGCTCAGGTGTATTAGAGTCGATGACAAAAGATGGGGAAATAAATTTAGCTGCGATTAAGGTTTTAAACTCCCAAAAGTTTAAACCTTTTCCGTTTGAAACGTCAACTCGACTTTATCCTGAATGGCCAATAGCGACTATGAACCATGTAGATGCCTATTTAGCTCGACAAATTACTGTTGCTCTACTTTCATTACAGCCTAAAGACCCTGCGGCTATTAAAGCCGATATTCATGGATTTACCATTCCTGCTAACTATACTCAGGTGGAGAGCTTATTGAGAGAGTTACGCATTGCCCCCTTTAATATAGTTCCTGAAATAACGGTGATGGAAATCTGGGAACAGAAGAAAGGCGAAATTACCATCATATTGGGATTGGTTTTATTACTCATAATTATCGGTTTAAGGTTAATCATTCAAAATCGATTTATAAAGCAAAAGGAACTTCACCTATTATCCGTTCAAGATAACTTAAATAGTACCTTAAGTGCTATTCCTGACTCTATGTTTGAGCTTGGCCTTGATGGAACCTATTATCGAGTATGGACTCCTGACTCCAATTTACTATTAGCAGAAGAAAGCAAATTAATAGGTAAAAAAATCTCTGATGTAATGGAACCAGAAGCAGCCAAGACTTGTTTAGCAGCATTGAAAGAGGCAGATATTAATACCTGTAGCGCAGGCCATCAAATTACATTGTTTTTGAATAATCACGATAGGTGGTTTGAATTATCTGTAGAGAAAAAAGGACTAATTTATGACGGGCAGCCAGTCTTTATTCTTTTATCTCGTGACATTACCGCTCGAAAACTTGCTGAAAAACGTGATAAGTACCACAGACATATATTAAAACTCATTACGAGTGGCGAGCGACTACCTATCATTCTCGAAACCATTGTTCTTGGTGTTGAAGATGAAAATTCTGCGATGATATGTAGTATTCTCTTGCTCGACGAGACAGGTAAACACCTATTGAATGGTGCAGCCCCAAGTTTGCCTGATTTTTATAACGAAGCGACTCACGGCATGAGTATTGGTGTAGGCGAAGGCTCCTGTGGTACTTCAGCCTATACAGGTAAGCGCGTTATTGTTGATGATATTCAAAGCCACCCGTATTGGAAAGATTTTAAAGAAGCCGCAGACAAAGCTGGGCTGGGTGCTTGTTGGTCACAGCCTATACGATCTACTGAAGGAGAGATACTAGGTACTTTTGCTATTTATCATCGTGATATACACAAGCCAACAGAGGATAATATTGAATTAATCGAGCAAGTTGCTGATTTGGCAAGTATTGCTATAGAGAACATCCAAACTAAATTAACATTACAGTCTAGCGAAGAGCGTTATGCCCTTGCCATGAAAGGAACCCAAGATGGGCTATGGGACTGGAATATATCGACTAATGAAATTATGTTTACCCCACGATGGAAAAGCATGTTGGGGTATACAGAAAATGAAATTAAAAATGAAGTATCAGAATGGGAACGATTAGTACACCCAGATGATTTGGATATCACCTTATCCAGCATTACAAAGTTTTTGAGCCATAAAACTAAAAAATATATAGCTGAGTTCAGAATGCAGCATAAAGATGGGCAATATATCAACATCCTTTCACGTGCCTTCGCCAGTGAAAATAAGGCAGGAGAAATAACACGTTTGGTGGGTACTCATGTTGATATTACTCAGCAAAAATTATCAGAAGAAAGACTTAAATTAGCTGCTAGCGTATTTACGCATGCAGGTGAAAGTATTGCTATCACTGATGCTACTGGCATTATACTTGATGTTAATGATACCTTTTCACATACGACAGGTTATAGCCGTGAAGAGGCTATAGGTAATAACCCTCGTATTCTACAATCTGGACGACAATCAGCTCAGTTCTATTCTGGGATGTGGCAAGCGCTATTAAATAAAGGTTACTGGTCTGGCGAAGTGTGGAATAGGCGCAAGAATGGCGAAGTTTATGCTGTCATGACAACGATGAGTGCAATTAAAGATGAACATGGTGATACAACCCATTATGTTTCCTTAGCGAACGACATCACTCAGATAAAAAAACATCAAGAACAGCTAGAGCGTATTGCTCATTTTGATTTGCTCACTAATTTACCCAACCGCGTATTACTTGCTGATCGATTATCACAAGCAATGTTGCAGTGTGGCCGTCATGAGAAGTTACTTGCTGTTTTATTTCTCGATTTAGATGGCTTCAAAGTTGTAAATGATGCCCATGGCCACGATGTAGGTGATGAGTTATTAATTGTACTATCATCACGAATGAATGAGGCTTTACGTGAAAATGATACGCTATCTCGTATCGGAGGAGATGAATTTGTCGCTGTATTAACTGACTTAGAAAAAGTTGAAGATTGTGAGCCAGTATTAGAGCGATTATTACAAGCGGCATCAGAGTCAATCAATGTAGGTGATGTAGCTTTAAATGTATCTGCCAGTATTGGTTTGACTATTTATCCGCAAGATAATGTTGATGCCGAACAACTCATACGCCATGCAGACCAAGCTATGTATGTGGCTAAGCAATCAGGTAAGAACCGCTATCATTTTTTTGATACCATTCAAGATGACGCAATTAAAGTGCAACGAGAAAGCCTAGAGGATATTCGTAACGCATTAGATAATCACCAATTTGTGCTTTATTATCAACCTAAGGTTAATATGAAAACAGGTGCAGTGATAGGTGCTGAAGCGCTGATCCGCTGGCAGCATCCTACGCGCGGATTATTAAGTCCAATGGAGTTCCTACCTGTCATTGAAAACCACGCCATGATGATTGAAATAGGTGAATGGGTTATTGATAGGGCACTATCACAAATCAGCCAATGGAAAAAAATAGGGCTTACTTTCCCTTTAAGTATTAGCGTCAATATTGCCGCAGTACAATTACAGCAGTCTAATTTTACGCAGAAATTAATCAGGCAACTGGACGCCCACCCTGATGTTGACCCTTGTCATTTAGAGTTAGAGATACTGGAAACAAGCGCCTTAGATGATATGCGCCGTGTATCAACTATTATGAATGACTGCATGGCATTGGGTGTAAACTTTGCGCTTGATGATTTCGGTACTGGCTACTCGTCCCTGACTTATCTAAGACGATTACCCGCTAGTTTGATTAAAATAGATCAAACTTTTGTACGAGACATGCTGAATAGTACAGATGATATGGCGATTGTTGCAGGTGTTGTAGCGTTAGCTAAATCTTTCAAGCGAGACATAATTGCTGAAGGTGTTGAAACTATTGAACATGGCACTACGCTATTGCAATTAGGCTGTGAATTAGCACAAGGATATGGCATTGCCAAACCAATGCCTGCTAATGAAATTCTTACATGGATTCATGACTGGAAGCCGGATGCTAACTGGCTGACTTAGAACATGTCTGAGCGACTAAAGGACTATATCGTATCTTTGTTAACATTGATCAAGTGAGTTTTAGAATATTCTTCAGATTAGCCAGAGGCGGAAGTTAGCATTTGATTGATTAACCGCATTTTAGATTCTAAAGCTACAAAAAAAGATTTAAATACAGTCGATAATATGTTTTATTATGGTTTTGTTTAACTTCATAACCATAAATAAATTACCTGCAATGGCGTACATATCCACTTGTCCAGTAAATAATAAATTATTTACCATTTAAAAGTGAATCTTGATAACTTATTGCACCACTTAAGGCGTTACCTGTAATTATAAGCTTTATCATTTAAAACTACTTACACCAGTATATGTATATGGTTTTATTGTTGGCTGTCAAAAGGGAATGTTGAAAATATCAAAATCCTCAACTACATTTAAGATTCACTCATATAAAAGGATCTTATTATGAAGCCGATATTCTCATCACGCGTGATCATCAAAAACTGGTTAGATATTACGAACTGTGAAAATTATCCTGAAGCTCAAGAAGTTGCTTATAGAAAAATACACTTGTACTTTGACGATATATTACAAGCAGAGCTTTATCTTGAAATGAACAGTGTAATAACGTCAATTCAGCAGCAAAAGGAAAGTTGTTATCTTTAAACAAGGAATACACAGCTAAAAATAATGCCCTTTGATGCCAAACAACAAAAGCCCCGCAAAGGGCTTTGTTAACAACCTAATTTTTTGCTCACAGTAATTAGCCTTTCTGGGTAAGTCTTGGTCGAATAAAAAACTTGCTGCATTACCTTTTAAATCATAAATGATTTTATAGTATTCAGATGGAACTTTATGAGATTCATCGGCATGTGGCAGAGGTGCTTCATTCTGCATGTAGAGAGTTCCAGTAATCACATATAAAGAATTTCTAAAACGCACAGCACTTCGAATAGCACTTTCTAAATCAACTCATGAGCCTTGGTTTAATGTCGATTTTTGAGGAGTGATATTAGAAGCTCAGTCCAGTGTTTATGGCCTACAAAACTAGCTAATGGTGCTTGATGCCTCTATCTGTCTTTAACCTTTTGAAAGCTCCTTTATAGTCTGGCTCTTCTAAAGAGTCATCATCATCAATTAAAGGGGCATTACCCCATTTTCGTCCAGGGCTATCACCAAAATTTAATACGTTAACTCCATAAGCCACCCAATCAGCAAATTTTGTTTTAGAGTTGTTACTTAACGCATATGTATGGTTAAAGACAACATCGTTACCTTTTATATCTAAACTTGGGCAACCTAAAGGACAATGAATGCTTTTAACTTCCGCATTGGCGATAGCGCTAAAAACAATTAAAGAAAGTAGTGTAAGTTTTTTATTTTTAAACCTTAGTATTTGATGCACTGAAAATTTAATATAGTGCATCATTTATAGCAACCATTTGTTTACATTATTAATAGGGTAAACGAAGTACTATTGGGAGTAAAATTATAAAAAAATCTTAGTGTAGAAAGAGTTCAAGTGTGTGGCTGAGGTAGCTTAATGAACTTGGCTAAATGAAATATCGATATGCCGTATGAGCTAAAGTTAAGACTGAATAATTTTTACCTCGTTATTGGCGATATTATGTATTCTGGCCTAATGTTAATTCTATACTTAATATATTTAAAGATGATTGCATGAACCAACCACTCCCCCCATGGGCACTTGTTACTGATCCTGAACCGGTTTCTATTTTTAATGTAAATCATTCTAGTATTGTGAAGCCTAATAGCTCAGATTATGAAACAGTTGCAACTTTAGTTAGATTTTCTTTAGAGGTAGGGTTAAATCAATAAAAATAATTATGAAAGCTTTACTTTAGATGTTGTTTTAACAAGGGGACATTTTGGATCTTTATCATTGATAAAGCATAGAGTTCTATTTTATTGGTTTTCTATATATTTAGATGTCCTAACGTATTTTTATTATTAAGATTATCCAGAAATAATTTTGTTGTATAAGCATGTCTGAACCCATTAGGGGGTAGTTTTTTTCTCAGAAATTTGAGTATGTTTAAGTGAATTAATAGCACTCTGGCAGCTTAAGCAAAAAGATTGCATTTTTAATTGGTCGTTATTATCTCTTGATTGAAGTAGACATGAACGCTCAGAATGTTTATTGAAAATTTCTGATATACGTAAGCCATTTTTTAATAATGTAGACACACATAACTCGTGTACTTTATCTAAATCCTTTTGTGATTTTTTAACATTTTCTCGCTTTTTTAGTAACTAATTGAGTCAAGCTATAGCTTGTTATTTTGCATGGTTAAATATATAAATATCAGTTGCTTGGTGCTCATTACATACTGTTTGAGATTGAAAGAAACATTAAAAAAACTGAATAATCAAGGAATACAATACTATGACGGATATTAGATTCATTTTAATTCAAAAGGCTGATTTTTGGTTTCAATCACAAGTTGAACAACTGCCGCCATTGCCAGTGTTTGCTATACAAGGTGACAATTCTATCAGTATTGATGCTGATCTGCTTAGTAGTCATCACTCCTTCGAAGTTTTCCTCCTTGACGCTTCTATCTGATTATCCGATGGTAAATAGTATGCTACTTTTCTAATCACGGTAATTTCCTTCTAGTCCCATTAATTTTGCTTTCTTGTATGCCTCATCAGGCTGATGGCCATAGATATCTTCACGCCACAACTCAAAAAAATGTGGCATTGTTAATCTATTTTTTAACTCATCATCATTCAGTGAGTGGTAAAATATTACCTTTTCTTCTTCAAGAGAAATTAATTGTTCAGATATATCGCTATCAATATATACTTCTTCAACAATGTCATATATTCCTTGGCCGGATGAGCAAATGAATGTCTCACAAGAAAGTACTTCAACAACAAGTATGTGAAGTGGATCTTTCAAAACCTTTTTCACATCTTCGAAGTTAAGTTGTCTTAATGGCTTAATACCGTAATTGCTAATTTTACTCATAATATATCTCCTTTATTAATGGTTTTTAATTCAGCTATCTGATTTTTTAGATCTTCAATTCGTTCATTTTTTTCTTTTAAAGTCTCTTTCTGCGCAGATAACTGCGCAGTAACAGAAATCAATTGTTCCTTACTTATTTGATATTCAGATCGTTTTTTTTCGAATTTAGAAGACAAGTTGGAGTTTTGTAATTGTAGGTCTGATATCACTTGATCTTTGTCAGCCCGAAGAACTAGAGTGCTTGATTTGAGTTGAGAAATGTTTTCTTCTGAATATTTTAATTTTGAACTAACTTCAGTTAATTGCGTTCTAATTTTAATAGATTCATTAACTGCAATTTCCTTATCTTTAATTGAGCTTTCTAACTGAGTTTCAGTTTTTGTAATCAATTTTTCTAACGATTTATTTTTAACTTCTGACGTAGTTAAGCTTGTTTGTGTATCTGCAATCAAAAGAGTTAATCGTTCTAATTTGCCATTCGCTTTACTTAAATTTTATCTAAAGCCGATGATTTTATTTTTTCATTTTTAAGTCTTGATTCAACTTCTGTGATTTGCTCATTCAATTCATCATTTTTTGCTTCAACTTCATCAAATATTTTTATAGTTAAATTTTGTTCATCAACTAGTTTCTTATTGTTCTCAATCATCGTCTCATAAGCTGAACGTGCTCGTTTTTCTGCATTATTATTTGCTAACAAATCACTTTCCAGAGCGAAGTTGTTAATTTGTATAGATATATCACTCAGAAGCATATTCACTTTGTCTTCAAGATCAGGAAATAAAATATGAGATTTAACCGGATCTGTTTCTGTTGAAGTTAAACTTGTTCTATCTTTTAAGTAGCTCTTCATTACTTTTGCTATATTATTTAATCCGCCAGTACTTGTTTTTTTTCTAATTCTACAAGGTGTGATATCACCACCTTCATTTTCAATCTCTTGAATTGTTAGGATGATTTTTTCTGGCGTTAAACTAGCTTTTCGGCCAATTTTATTTTGTTCTATCACAACAGTGCTAATGAACTTCTCTCGTAATTAATTTTAAATATATTTGAAAGCATTTTTTACAGCAGTATGTCTCATAGAGTTAGGTGATATTTTCATATTCAATATTTCTCCAACGTTCTTAAATGCTTCATGAATGGCTTGTTTAGATATAGGCTTTGATACTTTATTTTTTATATCTAGTTTATTATGAGATTGAAACACAAACTCATCCATAGGGTGTCGATTTCTAATACTTAAAATAATTTCTTTAACTCTAGGTGTAATGTGAATAATTGAAGTGTTATTGTTTCTAGTTTTATAAATTTTCAATTGTAGAGTATCGTTATTGATATCCTTAAATTCAATTGGCAGTAATTCATCTATTCGAAGCCCCAAGCATAACCCCACTTTCCAAACATCTTTGATTTGAGTTCCATGAAGACTTAACAATAAGTTTTCGATTTTCTGAATTTCTTCTTTTGTTTTTGGGGTATATAAATTTATGGTCATTTTTATTCCTCTGGTAAGTAAGTAAGTAAAACTATAATCTGCCTACATTAATCTTGTCAAATTAAACCTTTTAAATTCAATTGTTTAGGTGGTGCTCGCTGTGTATTATAATTTTTGGAAGTACTTGAAAAATTAGATTCTTTTTTTGGGAAAATAATTTCATTTATTTTTGAATTCTTATTTATTTACATGTTTTTCTATTTGTATTAACTAATTTTCAGGTGATTTGTGTACTAAAGTTGCTATATTAAAACGTACATGTGCGAAATGTGTTTTGTTGACTTTCGTACATAAAGGTGAGAAGGTGTACGAAAGGTATAGGTTTCGTACATATGAAAGTAGGTTTTGCAAGAGTATCAACTCAAGAACAAGATTTAAAAATTCAATTATCAAAATTGAATGAGTTTGGCTGTGAAAAAATTTTTAAAGGCAAGCAGTCTGGTGCATCAATAAAAAATGAAGAAAAGCTTAAAGAATTAATTGATTTTATTCGTGAAGGAGACGAAGTTATTGTTACTCGCCTTGATCGCCTAGGGCGATCATTAAAGTCTATTCTTGATGCGATTGACAATATTCATAAGAAAGGTGCTTGCTTAAATATCATTGATGGATCATTAAATACTAACAATGAAAACCCATTCTCAAATGCGATGATTAATTTGTGTGGAGTATTCGCTCAACTTGAGCGGGATTTAATAAAAGTAAGAACAGCAGAGGGGAGGGCTGAAGCAAAAGCTAGTGGTAAGCATTTGGGGAGGATGCCTGCGTTAAATGATAAACAAGCTAAAGAGTTATATCAGGCTAAATTAGATGGTGAGTCAATTTCAGCACTAGCAAGAAAATATGATGTAAGTAGAGCTACTGTTCATCGGACTATAGAGAAAATTAATACTATTTAGGATTGATGATTACAATTAATATAGTCCAGCCACTTATATTACAACTACTTTAGGGATTACGACCCAGAGTTGGGACGCTATATTCAGAGTGATCCGATTGGCTTATTTGGTGGGGTTAATACTTATGGGTATACTTACCAGAATCCAGTGATGAATTATGATCCTGATGGTAGGCTGGTATTAAATTTATTAAGTGGTGGTGTTGGGGCTATCATGAGTGGCTATTCAGCATACAAAAATGGCGGTGATTTTGGTGATATAGCTTCTGCTAGTATCATTGGTGGAGTAACAAATGCTTTTAGCGGAAAGGCATTATTTAATGCAGTTGTCTCTGTTGCAGGTAACCTATCATCACAAGTAACTAATCCTTGCTTTAATGGTGATATTAATTATTCTCAGGTTACGGCTGCTGGGTTATTAGGGGCATATAACTTAGGGCCAAGGTTACCCCAGCCCAATTTATTATCTGCAAAAAACATAGCCGCGCACTCCGCTGGTACTCAGACCTTAAACAATACAATTATAAGTTTACTTTAATTATGAATAAGTTAATTTCTCTTATCGCAGCTCTTTTTTTGATTGGTTTTGCTATAAAGTCACTTGTAGCTGATGAAACAATTGGGTTTACGGGTGGTTCTACTATTGCAAGGTCAATTACATTAGATTCAGATCCAATTGAGTTTGTTATAATGATTTTATTTCAGTTTGGCTTTGCAGGATGGATTATTAAAAAGCTTGCGAATAAGGATGATTAATGAAGTTCATCATTAAATCGAGAACGATTAATTCATTTTTATTTTGAATACAAAGCCTCGCGTGCGGGGCTTTTTGTTGGCTCCAAAATTGAAAGGAGCGTTACAAATTTATAATGTTGTGTTAATTTTAAACAAAAACCATGAAAGAATAAGGATGTTATTTTGTTTGAAGATGCCATTGAGGCCCTCGAAAACTCTAAATCTATATCAATTCCAATTGAAGAAGATAAAAAAGGATATATAGACAAACAGTGTCCATCTGAAGACTGTGAGTTCATATTTAAGCTTCATAAATATCAATTAGAGACAGTCGAAGAAAACGATAAATTATACTGCCCTTTCTGCCGACATGAAGCTTTAGCCGATAGCTGGTATACCATTGAGCAAATTGAAAAGGGAAAGGAAGAAGCTTTTAATATCATCAAAAATAAGTTGCACAATGCGTTCAAATCAGGTGCAGGCAAGTTTAATAGGCGACAGAAGAAAAATAGTTTTATCTCAATGTCCATATCAGTGAAAGGTGGTATAAAGAGAATTCAGCCAATTCCAATAGAAGCGGCAGAAGAAATGCAACTAGAGATAAATTGCGAAGGCTGCTCTGCAAAATTCGCTGTCATTGGTAGCGCATATTTCTGTCCCGTATGCGGTCACAATTCTGCTACGCAAACTTTTAGTGATTCATTACGAAAAATTCAGACAAAGAACGACAATGTTGAAGTTGTTCGCACGGCTATTGAATTTTCATCCGGGAAAGATGAGGCCGAGTTAATATGTAGATCTATTATCGAAACTGGTATCAATGATGGTGTTATGGGCTTTCAGCGATACTGTGAAGGAAAATATACAAACTTTGGAAATTATCCATTTAACGCTTTTCAGCGCCTACATCAAATTGATGAGCTTTGGCTTAAAGCAACAGGAAAAGGGTTAAATGATTGGTTAACTAAAGAAGAGTCTTCCACGTTGAAAATTCTTTACAACAAGCGGCATATACTCTCACACAATGAAGGTTTGGTAGATGATAAGTATATAACTAAATCAGGTGATAAAACCTACAAAGCTGGTCAACGAATCGTTGTATCTAGCGAAGATATAAAGACCTTGCTCACTCTATTAGAGAAACTTAAGCAGGGAGTTGAGTCAGGAGTTAATTCAATTTGAATCCAAAGCCTCGCGTGCGGGGCTTTTTAATATCTAATATAGACGATAGAGAATAACCAACTTTTTATGGAACGATTAAATGGCAAGGAATAATAACCAAATAAAATTAGCAGAAGCTCTTAGAGAATTTGAAGTTAATGGCACTGTTTTTACTGCTGAAATGATTGTTGAACAAACAGTATATAAGCAAAAGTCGGTGAACAAATATATTAACGAGAAATTGTTAGATAAATATGTTTTTCACGCTGGCTCACGCGCAAAATATCGATGTGAAGGAATAGCCGCACTTTCAAATGAAGACTTTCTGGCTGTGATGAGCCAGTCAGCAAAAGCTAAGAATAAGACCCCTGAAGAACAATTTTATGAGAAATTGATTGGTCGAAGTCTTGATGCATTTACGTTAGCTTTGGAAGTATATAATCGCCCAAGTATGAAAAACAGAGTTGAAGCTTTCACTATAATGATGGTCAATGCTTGGGAACTCTTGTTAAAAGCGGAAGTATTAAAGGTTGATGGTTATGAAAAGATATTTTATGACGATGACCGAAGTATTTCTATTACTGACGCAGTAAAACGTAGGCTTCAAGAAAAAGACCCTGTTCGTATAAATTTGGAAACTCTTATTAATCTGAGAGACCAAGCCGTTCACTTGCTAATACCTGAGTTACAATCTCAATTATCACGACTATTTCAAGCTACAGTGTTGAACTATCAAACACGATATAAAAATGAGATGGGTAATGCACCTTTATCTGGACAAAGCGTTGGTATGCTGAGCCTTGTTCTTGATGGACCTAAACCTGAAATAGCCTTAATTCAAAAGCAATATGGCAAACACACTGCAAACTCTATTTCCAAATTCATCAACCAATTTGATAAAACAGCTAAGGAAGTTGACTCTACAGAGTTCACAATACCTATTGATTATCGCCTTGCTTTAGTTAAGCGAGAGGACGAAAGTGATCTTTCACTAAGTGCCGGAGATGAAGGAGAAGGCGCAATAATAATTACTAAGACAAAAGATCCCGAATTGACACACCCTTATCGCACTAAAGAGGCTTTAGATGAAATTAATAACAGGCAGAAAGTTGAATTCATTAAAAGTGGTGCATTTCAGGCTGTTTTAAACAAACATAAGGTAAATAAACAGAAGAAATCTGACTATCGATATGAAATAGATGGAATTCCCCGCTATTCTGAGAAATTTATCGTGTGGTTTGTCGATAACTTAAAGCAGTCAAATTGGTTGGAGTCAGCTAAAGAGTTTCGTAGACAGCAATTAAGGAAGAAGAAGTAGCGGATGTCTAAAAATAAAAGAGAAGAGTTATCAGTGGAACATTGCCTGTTAACAGGCGTGGTTTATGATTTGTTTCAGCCATTGCATTTGCATGGTGTTGAATTTCAATCAACATCCTTAGATAAAAAATACTTCTTGTATGTTCACCATCGACTTTATTCACTTAATGAGAGGCTGAAGTCACTAACCACTATGTACAGCATGTTGTCATACGAGGCTTTTACCTTAAATACAGATGACGGCAATATATCAAGACAAGAGTGGGTTCATATAACGCTAGATATCATGTTAAGCAGGATAACCTCGATTAGAGATTGTGTTTATTTATTAATAGACTCAATTTTTGAGTTGCAGCTTCATCCACGAAAAATAAATAGAAAATCTCTCACCAAAAATGAATCAATAAAAGAACATGAAAATTTGATTTCATTAATAAATTCTATTTCTAATAGTGGATTAATATTGAGGAATGAAAGAGATGCTCTTTTCCATCGTGGTGAGAGACGAGTATTGGGAGATAACCCTGAAATTTACTATATAGCAAGTGCAATGGAGTCTATGGGGCAGTTAGATTTCTGTACTGACCATAATGGTAAAAAAATCGATTTAAATAAAGAACATAAAAATATAACTAATGTTATTAATAAGGAGTTTACTGAATCCATTGAAGAACTGGTTGGTTTTATAGAGTCACTGTGTGTTTTTCTTTATCCGATATTTAAAAGTCGATTCATAAAGAGTATGGAAGAAAATGGTAGTATTCAACCATCAGCTATTTCACTTATTGAAAGAGCCGAACATTACTCTGAGTATTTCAAAAGTCAATCAGAAGCAAGTCAGTAATACTTTGCTCTCAAACTGCGGAAGCTGGGGCTGCCACCTATATGGGCTACTGAACTTCAACTAGTGGACTTTTAGTGATGGTGACTGGCGTAGTGAATGTACTTGCTCAGGACTAAAGCCTTGCCTTAGTAATACAGCTAAAAAAACTGTAAGCATCAGCAACATAAAGGTTGCTACAGACTTTTAAGTTGATCTCTAAGCATCTATATACACCAACATAGGTATCCTACCTACAGGGCGGGGCACTTAATAAATACCACCTTAAGCACTGTATGAACTATTTATATTCAAAAAATCATTCTAATATTGAAGTTATAAATCAGGTGGAGTATGCAAATTAATAATTTTTTCTATAGTTTCTTTTAGACCTTTTTCACTTAATATTTCATCACGTTTTATTACATTTTTAGCCATTAATTCACCATCTTTACTAAAACCAACATCACTAGATTTAGCTACCTTTAAAAACTCTTGTAGCACCTCTATATCGAACCCATCTAGAGTTAACTCCATAGATTCTTCATAACTTAGTTCAGCCAAAGGCTTAGATAGAGACAAGGTTGGATTAGTTCGTACTTCTTTTAACGTGTTGACTTGATTTCGTAATCCTCTAACTTCACCAAGTAATAATGCCATTTTATGTCTTAATGTTAAGTCTTCTATCTTAACAAGATCGGAGTCTTCTACTAATGACTCAGGGATAGTATTTTGTAGATCTTTACTTGATAAATTAACAGCATTTACTATGGTTGAGTGCTCAATCCATGCGTCAATTAACAACCTGTAAGCATTTGTCGTCTTTCCACCAACCTCTTTCTTGTTATAGTAGATGGTTCTCGATTTAGTGATGATACCCTTTGAACTCAGAATTGTTATTATCGCTGTAGGTGAAACAATGCCACCTGAGCTTGTTATTTTTTGACTCGTCTCATGGATGTTCGTAAGCATTTGCTCTGTCGTTGGGGTCTTTGCATTACTCTTTAACTTGTTATATGTTGAAATAACTGTATCTAAAGAGATCTTTTTCATATTCATTATGACTTTTTCTCGTTATTTAATGATAGAACCGAATTGGCTTTTAAAAGGTTGTTTATGTCTGTGGCTTTCTTTTCTATACCAAGCTCTGCCAAAGTAATTGAGCCATTATGCAAGTTTTCAGACTCTTTCGCGCCAATTTTTGATATTAGAAACTTTGCCATAGCATCAGATGCCGTTGCTTTTTCTTCTTCACTCAAAGGTGAAAAGGATATTGGAGTAGCGCCATTGTTTATTAATATCTGATCAATAAAGTTATTTCGTTCTAATTCAACTCTAGTATCAGCTACTTCTGGATAAATTCTACTTGCTTGAACCAGCAGATCTTTTAAATGAAAAGGTGATGTTTCAATAAAATTCGTTTCTTCACCATAATCCACTTCAACAGGGATTAATTCATTGCCTTTGGTAAAACTCTCAATATCGTCTTTAGTGGCAATTTCTCTGACTTCTTCGAGTAAATTATATGTCGCATGAGCATCCATAATTATTCGATCTAACTCTTCAGACTTGGTTTCAATTATAGTGTTGAGCGACTTTATTTCATCAATTGTTTCAGGAGGACACAGATGAATTTCTTGTCGTTTTTTATAGTTATATTGTTCTTTTTTAAACACCTCTTGTTTTTTCTTAAAAGCCTCAATATCAGTACTTATTTTACTGATACTTTCTAACAATTTATTGCCGTGTAACCACAATTCAATCATCCATGGTACACCTGTGACTAAATGACGACAACGTACACAATTTCCTCGACCTCCAATAACTGGTCCATACTTTGCCTTTGAAGATTTAGTTGCTCTTTTGATGACTTCACCACCATCATCGCATCGTGTACCACCAAATGGACAGATGCCCATACCACTTCCCCCCCATGTGGCCATATGACTTCTAGACAGTAATAAGTTTTGAACACCTTCTTCTTGGTTGGCTACCAAATAACGTAAGGCATCTTCCAACGTAGAATCCTTTAACCAGCGCTTTAGATTTTCTTTAGACTTATTCTCTATGTCTCTTTTGGCTTTAGATAGGATGTCTGTAATATGACCATTAGAATATTTAATGTAATAGATGGTCATCAGTATTGTTGAATGGCCAGCAATTATTTTACTGATCACTTCAATAGGTACACCTGCTTCAGCTAAACTTGTAAGACCTGCGACCCTCAACCCATGAGGTGTAAAAATTGATCTTTCTGGTTGGTTTGTTGTTTCGTTTCGCTTAGTGATTATAGTTACATCATGACCTTCTGCTTGAACTCGTTTTTCAAGCTCTTCCATTAGTAGCCACCAAAAGCGCATAAGTTGACTATTAGTAGCTGGATAGCCTGACATGGAGTCCAATGGACTTCGAAATAAATAAAATCGATCAGGAGTCTGCTCTAATACTGATTGGGAAGGTTTTGAGTCACTGTTAATTCCTTTTGGCATATTCTTATATGCAAAAGCATTAGCGACAGGAAAGTATTTTTCTTGCCATACTCGAAGGGTATGAAGGTGGTTGACTAATATTTCATTATTCCAAGGGATGGTATAACCAGATTCTGGACCATAGCCAACAGCAGCATCTTTAGTTTTATTTGTACTAATATAAAAACCTACTGATTCTTTCAATCCTGTTATATTTTTTGTCAGCACGCCTCTATTAGGTTTTTGTTCTGAACGACTTGACCAATAGTTTGCATGTGGAGAATCATTGTTAACCCATGCTTTCATTATAGGGTTATATTTTTCTATATCACCTTCACCAGAGTCCAACATTTGAACCTGGATCTTTCGAAGTGGGATCTCAATCATTGTCAGAAATGTATATGTTTGAGCTGGACACCAAACTTTCTCAAGAGTATTTGTTTTATCATTAAACCAATCAAAATACTGAGATTCTACCGATTTTGGCCATTTGAAATCATCCTCTGTCAAAATTTCATTCATTGTTAGAAGAAAACTTGTAGGGATCATTATTTTGTCAGACTCTGATAATCCTGTAGGAAAAATACCTGTTAGCTTTTCATATTGGTAGTTAGAAATGAGTGGATAACCAATTGATAAAACCTCTCCATCCTCCGTATCCTGCATATAGTTTTCTATAATATAGACTGAGAATTTATAAAGATAGCTGAGGTGTGTATTGTACGATTTCGGATATTTTTCTTTGAATGAGCTGAGAAGAGATGCGTGCCTTTTTTCACTCAAATATTTAAAAGGTTCTTGAATATCTTCTGGCAATGTATCCAAATAAATTAAAAAATGTTTAACTGCGGATAAATGTTTTTTTGAAGACTTTATATGTTCATCATCAATCCACTCATTGGCGATTGTAAACCATTGCTTTTGATTAGGTGTTAGTTCGCTCTCTAAAGTAGAAAAGTTAGTTGAGCGTTTAATTTTTGCATCTGTCTCTTATACACATCTGACGCTGCCG
>OJGT01000098.1_pt1 | contig 18570 bp, 14 predicted proteins | sample 1595031 | NCBI WGS metagenome assembly OJGT01 (sample SAMN05416857, study PRJEB24817) | seawater metagenome | isolation source: Sea water | place: Canada:Atlantic | collected 2013-11 | reverse complement strand
CGCCTAAAGCTGAAGTGAAAGCAGCGCCTAAAGCTGAAGTGAAAGCAGCGCCTAAGCTTTAATTTACCCTTATGAATATTAAGTCTTACAATTTATGTAAGACTTAACTTGGTTATTCTTGTTTATCATCAACCACTTAAATGTTTAAATTTACATTTGACGCGGTGCAGCAAAAAAACTGTTGACGAACAACTTTTAGCCAACTATACTAGACTCAACTCAATTTGCTGCGGTGCGGCATACAAAAAGGAAACTTTATTATGTTTACACAATTAACTGAACAACTTACTACTGCAATGAAGTCATTTAACAACGCTGACCAATTCACTACAGCTATGAAGCCATTTAATAGCCTTGTAGAAATTAACACTAAAACGGTTGAGCAATTAATCAACCAACAAGCAGCTTTAATTACTACAATCATGAACGATAGTGTTGCACAAACTAAATCATTATCTGAGCAAACAGATCTTGCAACAGCAATTGAATCACAAAAAGTTTTTACTGAAGAGCTTCAAGCAAAAGTTACAGCATCAGCTAAAGAAGCTTACGAAGTTGTTACTAAAACTTCTGAAGAAGTAACTAGCTTAGTTAAAGATTCAATGGTTGAAGCGACAACTATTTCACAATAATTTGTGACTGAATAACAACGCTATATTGTATTTGTTATGTGAAAAGCCAGTATTTTTATACTGGCTTTTTTACGTGTAGAGCTTTGTTTTTTTAAGCACTTGGTTCCATCAGAAATGTCCTAAACTTCTAAAAGTAAAGCAATGAAACTGATCATCTTACGTTCTTATTTTGCTTTCAATTTTTTATTATTTGAGTATAAAAATACATTTTTGACGCGGTGCAGCAAAAATATATTGACCTAAAGTATTTCACTCTGTATACTTATTTTAAATCAAGTGCTGCTATGCAGCATAAACAAAAAATAGGAACCTTAATTATGTTTACTAAATTAACAGAGCAACTAACTGAACAATACACTACAGCGATGAAGACTTTCAGCAATACTGAGCAAGTTGAAACAGCAATGAAGCCATTAAATAGCTTAGTAGAATTAAATACTAAAACTATTGAACAATTGATTAGCCAACAAACAGCGTTAATTACTTCTATTTTAAATGACAGCATTGCACAAACTAAAGCATTATCAACTGAAACAGATTTTACTGCGGCTGTTGAATCACAAAAATCATTTAACGAAGCACTTCAAGCTAAAGTTTCAGATTCAGCTAAAGAAGCATATGCTGTTGTTACAAAAACTTCAGAAGAAGTAACGACGTTAGTAAAAGATTCAGTTAAATTTGATAAGTAATTTTCTGAAATAAACATAGCGATGTATTTATCGCTTTTAAAAAGCCAGTATGATTTCATGCTGGCTTTTTTGTTCTTTCTACTTAGCTATATCAAATAGTAAGTGTGTAAGTAGATAATCTCGTTTTGCATATCAATATTCAAAGTATTAGCATTTTAATAAAGATTATTTATTGATTAGTGAAAACCTCCCGCGTTAACCGTTTATTTACTGGTATATTCAAGCTATAATGCGCGACTATTTTTTAATTATCCTAACGAGTGAACTCGTTTAAAAAGATATATTTGAATACTAATTTTTGAAGGATTATGTTCGAAAGCTTATGTTTGAAGTTAACCCAATAATAAATAAATTAAAAGAAATCCGTGAACGTGCAGACTTACTTCGGGGGTACCTTTGACTACGACGTTAAAGCGGAACGCTTAGTTGAAGTTTCACGAGAGTTAGAGTTGCCGGATGTATGGAATGAACCTGAACGAGCTCAAGCACTAGGTAAAGAACGTAGTTCACTTGAAGAAGTCGTTAATACTATTGTTGAGTTGGAAACTGGCTGTGATGATATTGAAGGCTTAGTCGAACTAGCCGTTGAAGAAGAAGATCAGGACACTTTTGATGATGCTCAAAGTGAAGCTGATGCCTTAGATGCCGTTTTAGAAAAACTAGAGTTTCGTCGCATGTTTAGTGGCGAGCAAGATGCCAACAACTGTTATCTAGATATTCAATCGGGTTCAGGCGGTACTGAAGCACAAGATTGGGCCGAAATGCTTATGCGCATGTACTTGCGTTGGGGTGAGGCGCATGGTTATAAAACTGAAGCTATTGAAGTCACTGCTGGTGATGTTGCCGGTATTAAAGGTTGTACTATTAAGTATACAGGTGAGTATGCTTTTGGTTGGTTACGTACAGAAACAGGTGTGCATCGCTTAGTTAGAAAATCTCCTTTTGATTCGAGTGGTCGTCGCCATACCTCATTTGCCTCAGCATTTATTTACCCTGAAATTGATGACAACATTGAAATTGATATCAATCCTGCTGATTTACGCACTGATACTTTTAGAGCCTCAGGAGCGGGTGGTCAGCATGTTAATAAAACAGATTCAGCTATCCGTATAACACATGTACCTACAGGGGCTGTGGTTGCATGCCAAGCAGATCGTTCTCAGCATAAGAACCGTGCTACTGCAATGAAGTTACTAAAAGCTAAATTGTATGAAATGGAAATGCAAAAGCAAAATGAAGGTAAGCAAGAATTAGAAGACGGAAAATCTGATATTGGGTGGGGCAGCCAAATTCGCTCGTATGTATTAGATGATAGTCGAATTAAAGATTTAAGAACGGGTGTAGAAAATAGAAATACCCAAGCTGTATTAGATGGTGATTTAGATAAATTTATTGAAGCCAGTTTAAAGTCGGGCCTATAACCTAATAAAATCATTGTTGTCGTAAGAACACAGAAAAAACAAATAAGCTGTATTAGATGGCTTGATAGAACAATTTATAGAAGCCCACGTAAAGTAGGCTTATAGCAAAAACTAATTTACAAATACGTAATGAGAAATAAAATGACAGATAAAGCTAATAATGCACCCGCAGCACAAGATGAAAATAAACTCATTGCTGAGCGTCGTGTAAAACTTGAAAAAATTCGCTCTAATTGTTCAGCTAATGGTTTTCCTAACGATTTTAATCGTGAACATTTAGCTGCTGATATTCAAGCTGAACATGGTGAAAAAACCAAAGAAGAACTTGAAGAGCTACAAGTAACTTACGCTATTGCTGGTCGTGTTATGGCAAAACGTGGGCCATTCTTAGTAATACAAGATTCATCTGGTCGTATTCAAGGTTACGCTGAAAAAACAGTACAAAAAGAAATTCGTGCTAAATGGGGCTCTTTAGATATTGGTGATATCGTTGGTGTTAAAGGTATTTTACATAAATCAGGTAAAGGTGATCTTTACGTAAATATGGATGAATACTCTTTACTAACTAAGTCGCTACGCCCATTACCTGAAAAATTTCACGGTTTGTCAGATCAAGAGATGAAGTATCGTCAACGTTATGTTGACTTAATCATTAACGAAGACACACGTAATACCTTTAAAGTGCGCTCAAAGATTGTAGCGGGTATTCGTAACTTCTTAACACAGCGCGACTTTATGGAAGTTGAAACGCCAATGTTGCAAATTATACCTGGTGGCGCAACGGCTAAACCATTTATGACGCACCATAATACTTTTGATCTTGATATGTATTTGCGTATTGCACCTGAGCTTAACTTAAAACGTTTAGTGGTTGGTGGTTTTGACCGCGTATTTGAAATTAACCGCAGTTTCCGTAACGAAGGTATTTCAACGCGTCATAACCCAGAATTCACCATGATCGAATTCTATCAAGCTTATGCTGATTACCATGACTTAATGAATACTACCGAAGAAATGTTACGTACTATTGCACAAGATGTATTAGGTACTACCACTATTCGTAATACGGTTAAAAATAGCGATGGCGAAGTAGTAGAAGAAAAATTCTATGATCTTGGTAAGCCGTTTGCACGTTTATCAATGGTTGATGCTATTTTGCAATATGGTAAAGATCATCGTGGTGCAGAAAGCTTTGATGAAGCGGCATTACGTGACCCTGAAAATAACTTCGATGCAATTAAAGCTATGGCTAAAGCTGTTGGTGTTAAAGAAGGCGATGCAGCTAAAGTTTGGGGCCCTGGTAAATACATCTGTGAAATCTTTGAAGAAGTAGCTGAACATTTATTAGACCAACCAACATTCATCACTGAATACCCATGGGAAGTTTCACCGCTGGCTCGTCGTAATGATGAAAACCCATTCATCACAGATCGTTTTGAGTTTTTTGTTGGCGGCCGTGAATTAGCGAATGGCTTCTCTGAGCTTAACGATGCAGAAGATCAAGCTGAACGTTTCCAAAAACAAGTAAGTGAAAAAGATGCCGGTGATGATGAAGCAATGCATTACGATGCGGATTACATCAACGCACTAGAATACGGTTTACCGCCAACAGCGGGTGAAGGTATTGGTATTGATCGTTTAGTGATGTTATTTACGGACTCACCAACGATTAAAGATGTTATTTTATTCCCTCATATGCGCCCTGAAGTAGATTAAGTTCATCTTGATACACGTTTAATTGCGTTAACTGTACAGTAAAGTTGTCAAAAGCTCATTAGATTAAATCAATGAGCTTTTTGTTTTTTTAACGGCGTACTCTATTAATGTTGCTTACTTTTCAGTAAATTAAAACCTGTCGAAAATAATTATAATTATAACAGTAGTAAAATTAGCTATGTTGCAAACCAAATTACTTAAATTTTAGATTTGAAATATTGGTCTTGGCTTTTAACCTCTTCATCAACGACAATGAAGAATAGCGATAATGATTAACTACTAATATATTAACAAAGAGAATTATCAATGAGTGTATCAAGAGGCGGCTTTAGTTCGCGTTTCGGTTTTATTATGGCGGCGGCTGGTTCTGCTGTGGGCTTAGGTAATATTTGGGGATTTCCTACGCAAACAGCAAGTAATGGTGGGGCAGCTTTTGTTTTAGTGTATCTCGTATTAGCATTTTGTTTAGCATATCCTGCCTTCATGGCTGAGTTACTTATTGGGCGTTATGGTCAAGCCAATGCGGTAACGTCAATGCAAAAAATATCACGTAAATTATGGCAAAAACGTTTTGCTTTTATTGTTGGTTTTAGTGGCATTATTTGTGCCTCTCTCATTTTAAGCTTTTATGGCATTTTAGCGGGTTGGATGATGTCGTATGCAATTGAACCGATAACATCATTTTTGGGTTTTAGTGAAGCATCAAGTTGGCTTACTTCACAATCAATAGCACGTAACTTGTTCTTTACCGCATTCTTTATGCTACTTACTATTTCTATCATTCAACGTGGTGTTGAAGAAGGCATTGAAAAATGGTCTAAACGATTAATGCCAATGCTGATTGGTTTACTTATTCTTTTGATTATCTATGTGTTTACCCTAGATGGCTCAAGAGAAGGTTTTATTGCTTATTTAAACCCTGACATCTCACGCGTGTTCGAACCTGAGTTACTTATCAATGCGCTTGGATCGGCATTCTTTTCTTTGTCGTTGGGTACCAGTGTAATGGTTATTTATGGCTCTTATATTTCCAAAAAAGAAAACTTAGTGACTTTGGGTGCTCAAGTGACCTTAATTGATGTCTCTATTGCATTTTTAGCGGGCTTACTGATTATCCCTTCAATGTATGTTGCTCAAGCTCAAGGTGTTGCTATTTTTGGTGAAGATGGCAGTTTGATTTCTGGTCCTAACTTAGTTTTTGATATTTTGCCTTCTTTATTCAGTGGTATGGGGAGCATTGGTTTATTTGTCGCCTTTGGTTTTTTTGTTTTAATGTCAATTGCCGCATTAACATCAAGCATTTCTATGTTAGAAGGGCCTGTTTCCTACGTTGTTGAACGTCATAATATAGAACGTAAAAAAGCAACAACCTTTATCGGCTTAGGTATTTTTATTATTAGTACGCTAATCATTTTTAATTTTGATGTGCTATTTGTCTTTGTGATCAATTTATCAACGGTTTATGGGCAACCGCTAATTGCTATGCTTTGTTGTGTTTTTGTTGGCTGGATTTGGCATCGCAATGATGTTTTAGCTGAAATTAAACAGGGAAATGAAGCAGTTGAAAATGGGTTGTTTTGGAAAATTTGGCCGTGGTATACCAAGTTTGTTTGTCCTAGTGCAATTGCTATTGTATTTTTTCATTCCTTATAAAAAAATAGCGTAATTAAAATGAAAGTAAATTTTTAGTTACGCTATCCTCAATATTCCTTTATTTATTATATGGCTTAAGTTAAATTGGCTTAAGCCGCTACAGTGCTAGAGATAAAAACACACAAATTACTACAGGGATTCCATTTTCCTATGTCTAAAAATACCCAAATAGCACCAACTTTGAAAGAAAACCTACTTGAACCAGACGATTTAATTGTCAGCAAAACCGATGTAAAAGGTCATATTACCTACGCGAATGCGTGTTTTTTAAGTCTTTCCCTTTTCAAAGAAAAAGACATTTTAAATAAACCACACAATATTATTCGCCACCCTGATATGCCAATGGCGGTATACCAAATGCTATGGGACACTTTGCATAAAGGTGATGAGTTTTTTGGTATTGTCAAAAACTTAAGTGCAGATGGAAGCTTTTATTGGGTTTTTGCGAATATCACACCAAGTTTTGATGAATCTGGAAAAACAATTGGTTACTTTTCTGTACGTAGACAAGCAAATAGAGAGTTAGTGACTATCATGGGTAACTTGTATAAAAAAATGGTACAAGAAGAAAAACGTCATAGTGACGATAAGCGCGCTATTAAAGCCTCTACGCAAATATTCAACAACTTTATCGATGAGCAAGGAGTATCATATAATGAATATCTTATCTCTTTTGCCTAAGTTTCTAAATAATATTTTACCTGCCAAAGTAGCTCAATGGTTACACTTTATATTATTGACATTAATTACTGTCAATTTTGTTTATTTTCAAGATGCTAGTCCTTATTATATTTTAGTTGTGTTTGTTTCTGCTATCTTTTTGTATTCTTCAGAAGTGAAACTTGGGAGTGAAACTGACACGTTAAAGAAAGTGAAAGAAACCATTTCAGTTATGCAGCAGGGTAACTTAGAAGTAAGAGTGTTAAATGTCTCTAGAAAAGATGCTAATTATGAGATTGCAAAATCGTTAAATAGCGCTCTTGATCAACTTGAGATATCGATGAGAGAGTCTAAGTTTTCTCATATTGCAGCAGAGCGAGCGCAATTTTATCGTAAGCCGATTCAGCAAGGTTTAAGTAAAGGTTTCTTACCTGAATTAAAAAATACCACATCAGCAATCAATACCATTGAGAAATCTTATTTCTCTGATAGAACAAATGAGTTACTTAATAAATTAACTACAGGAAAGTCAGAAAGTTTACTGCAAGGGCTTTCAGGTACACAAAAAGATTTAGGCTTTATTACTACTGAAATGAAAACCATAGAAAATTTTTCTAAATCTTCTATGGACACTGCACTGAATAATCAAACGAATGTTAAAACACTGCATGAGCGATTAAATGTTATCGTAGATCGCTCAACTGCTATGCGTGATAGTTCTCAAGAACTTGCCGCAAGTAGTGAAGAAATAAAAAATATGGTTTCTATGATTGTGGGTGTTGCAGATCAAACCAACTTACTTGCGCTGAATGCAGCTATTGAAGCTGCAAGGGCTGGGGAGCATGGTCGAGGTTTTGCTGTTGTTGCCGAAGAAGTGAAAAATTTGGCGGGTACTACTAAAGATGCAGCCAAACAAATAGCTAATATTATTGAACGCTTTGCCAATGCTTCACAAGTAATGACAGAAGATACCGAGCATATGGCGTCTATTTCTGAAGACTCTAAAGAGTTAATTGATGACTTTAAAGTTAGCTTTGATGAAGTTGCTAAAGATTCACAAAAAACCTATCAAATGGTGTCTAATGCACAAATCATTTGTGATACAGCCTTGATTAAAGTGGATCATCTCATTTATATGCAGCGAGCATACTTTGCCGTTGAGCATAATGAACCTAACGGACAGGAAGCGGGCATGGTGGCAGTTAATCACCATAATTGTCGCTTTGGTAAATGGTATCTATCATCTGAAGGTGTTGAAGCATATGGACACCTTCCTTCCTATAGTGCTATCGATGATCCTCATAGCCGAGTGCATAATAATGTTCATGAAGTCATGGCAATTATACAAAATGATTGGATACATTCACTTCATTTACAAGCTGACATCCTTCAGATCTTTGGTGAGGCAGAAGCGGCTAGTAGAGAGTTGGTTGCTTTAGTTGATAACTTAGCTGAAGAAAAGCGCAATATAGAATCTCAAGTATCATAATACGATTGTAGGATGCTAAAACTTAGACTTTTTTAGGCCAGTTGAGTAACCAAGGTTGCTCAATTTCGGCCAACTTACTTTTTATTTCAACAGATGAAAAGTACTCTCCTTCACTTGGCGCTACTATGAATTGATATGGCGTATCTAAAAACTCAAAGCGAAGCGCATAAGCATGTAAGTATCCCCTGTCGGCAACTGATTTAGCGTTATAGAGAGAGTCACCGAGAATTGGAGCGCTGATACTACTTAAAGCAACACGAAGTTGATGTGTTTTACCCGAATGAGGTTTTAATAAATATAAACGTTTTTTTGAAGCAATAGGATAAGAAAAAAACTGCGTAATTGCTGGGTTTTCTAGCGTACGTAATAATTTGTACATGCCACGACGACTTTTTGCCATATCGCCTTTTATCAACCCCTGCTTTTTTGTTGGTTTGCTATCACTAATAGCAAGGTAATATTTTTCAATTTTATGGTTCTCAAATAACTTACCGAATATTTGTGCGCTTTTAATATTTTTGGCAAAAATAACTAACCCAGAAGTCATCTTGTCTAATCTATGAACAGGGTATAACTCACTTGTAGAAAACTGAATTTGCATTTGTTTTTTTACTTGAGAAAATAAGCCACTACCTTGTTGCTTTTCATCATGAAAATTAATTCCTGCACTTTTTTCTACAACAACAAAATCATCTGTTTGTGTAATAATTTTAAACATTTTAGTTGACCTGTTTTCACTTAACTTTGCTATGATAATTTAATTAAACTATTTTATACCAATCAAACTAATAAGTTAGCTTTTTAAATGGCATAAATAACTAATTACTTTGGATCGCTTAGTCTGAGTTTTGTCTTAGCCAAGTTAAGCATCGGTGTTTTAATTCTTTATTCCTCAATTGGACTTTGTAAAAAAGCAAATTCTTCAATTGGTTACTTGGTATACCTCTATATACAGGAAGTTATTTTGAAAATATTTACCCGTTACGCGCCTAAACTGAGCATTATTGCTTTAGCTAGTTCGTTATTATTCGCATGCACTAGTCAAGACAAGCCACTTCAACAGAGCAAAACATTAGCTTTACCAGCAGGCGTTAGCTTGATTGAAAATATTGTTGCTAGTGACGATCGTTTAGCCATTCCTTTTAAAAAGTACAGGTTAGCTAATGGCTTAACTGTTATTTTGCACCAAGATAACTCAGATCCTCTTGTACATGTTGATGTGACATATCATGTTGGATCAGCCCGTGAGCAATTGGGTAAATCAGGTTTTGCACACTTTTTTGAACATATGATGTTTCAGGGATCAAAAAATGTTGCAGATGAGCAGCATTTTAAAATTGTGACGCAAAGTGGAGGAAACTTAAACGGTACGACAAATTCAGATAGAACTAATTATTATGAAACAGTACCTAAAAACCAATTAGAAAAAATGCTTTGGCTTGAATCTGATCGAATGGGCTTTTTACTTGAAACTATTACAGAAGAAAAGTTTGAAGTACAAAGAGCGACAGTAAAGAATGAACGCGGGCAAAATGTTGATAATCGTCCTTATGGCCGTTTGAATGAAACAATCAATCAAATGGTTTACCCAAGAGCGCATCCTTATTCGTGGCCTGTTATTGGTTATATGAGTGATTTAGATCGCGGTAACCTTACAGACTTAAAGGCATTTTTTAGTCGTTGGTACGGGCCCAATAATGCAGTATTAACGATTGGTGGTGATATTGATGAACTGCAAACGTTGCAGTGGATTAATCAATATTTTGGTGACTTAAAAGCTGGGCCTAAAGTTGAAAATATAGCTAAGAAGCTCGTTAGCTTAGCTGATAATCGCTATTACTCTTTTAGTGATAATATTTCTTTACCGTTACTTTATGTAAGTTTTCCTACTGTTTATGGCATGCATGAAGATGAAGCTGCACTTGATGTTTTCTCTAATATTATAGGTAATGGCCCAACATCTTTACTTTATAAAAATCTAGTGAAATCGGGTGTTGCAGTGCAAGCAGGTGCTAGTCATCCATGTAGTGAGTTGGGTTGTAAAATGAGTTTCTATGCTTTACCAAATCCACAAAAGGGGATGGAGCTAGATAAAATAGAGCAGGTGATCAATAACACTTTACTTGAGTTCGAGCAACGTGGCGTTAATGATAACGATTTGTTAAAAACAAAAGTTGCTATTGAAACAGATACTATTTACGGTTTGCAAAGTGTTTCTGGAAAAGTCTCTACCTTAGCCCATTATCAAACCATTTTAGGAAATGCTGATTATACTGAACAACAAGTTGCTCGTTATAATAACGTAACTAAAGCGGATGTGATGAAAGTTTACCAAAAGTATATCAAAGGTAAAGGCGCTGCTATTTTGTCTATATATCCACAGGGGAAAGCTCAACTTAAAGCACAAGCTGATAACTTTGTTTTACCTAATGTAAATAACCCACCTAAAGCTGAACAGCTTGATCTTTCTATTACGGAAAACTCTAGCGACTTTGATCGTAGTGTTATGCCAAAAGCCGGTGCTAATCCGCAAATAGAAGTACCTACATTGTGGCGTGAGAGCTTTGATAATGGATTGAAAATCATCGCGACTCAAAATACTGAAACTCCTACCGTGAGCTTATTGCTAAGTATTGAAGGAGGAACTTTACTTGATCCAATAAACAAAGCCGGTATCGCTTCGCTTACTGCTAGTTTAATGAATGAAGGTACGACAAATTATACTAAAGAAGAGTTATCTAATGCATTGGCAAAATTAGGCAGTGATATATCTATTAGTGCATCGGGTCGTAATACCATGGTACGTGTTAATTCATTAGTAAAAAATCTTGATGCTACATTATTGTTGATGATGGATATGATGTTTAATTCAGTATTTGAGCAAAGTGATTTTGATCGCGTCAAGAATCAGCTAATTCAGTCTTTAGAGCAAGGTAATAAAGATGCAAATACGTTAGCAAGTAGAGCGTTAAAACAGGTTACTTATGGGGAAGACAATCGTATAGGTTTACCAGGAAGTGGCACAATTAAAACCGTCTCAGCGATTGAACTTGATGACATTAAAAACTTTTATAAGCAGTATTTTTCGCCGAAGAAAGCTAGTTTGGTTGTGGTTGGAGATATAAGTAAAAATAATATTTTACCAAAGCTAGATTATTTAAAATCTTGGAAAGGTACAGATTATACTATCCCTGCTTATAAGGGCTTTCCAGCGATAGCAGCAGATAAAATATTCTTTGTTGATCTACCTAAAGCGAGTCAATCAATCATTAAATATAGCCGCCGTGGAATGACTTATGATGCAACAGGGGATTATTTCAAAGCCACCTTAATGAATTACCCTTTGGGTAGTGCCTTTAATAGCCGTATTAACTTAAACTTACGTGAAGATAAAGGGTATACTTACGGTGCATCTAGCTATTTTTCCGCAGGAAAATCATTAGGTCGATTTAGTGCAGGCGCTAGTGTTAAAAAAGAGCATACTTATGATGCAATGATAGAAATAGAAAAAGAGTTGGCGCATTACCAAAAAAGTGGGTTAACAGCTGATGAAGTTAAATTTATGCGTCAGGCTATTTCACAAAATGAAGCACTAAGTTATGAAACACCAGCACAAAAAAGCGGTTTTTTACGCCAGTTATTACAGTTTAATTTAGCTGAAAACTATGGTGAATTACAAAGTGATATCATTAACAATATCACTATTGAGCAGTTAAATGATATTGCTGCAAAAGAATTAAGTAAATCAATGCAATGGATTGTGGTGGGTGACGGTCAAATGATTAGACCACAATTAGAAAAAATGAAACGTGAAGTGGTTGAGCTTCAACTAGCAAAATAATAATTTTAGTTTAACCATTGAAAATGAATAAAAGCCCCTCATTTATAGTTCATTAAATAAGGGGCTTTTTAACACCGTAGGAAATATTTTGACATTATCATTGCATGATTATATTGACGCCTTTAATCAGGAAAAAAATTTTAAAGCCCTTGCTAGTTCTGGTAGAGGAATTGAGCGTGAAGCCTTAAGAGTTAAACCTGAAGGGCAGTTGTCACAGCATGGTCACTATAGTCAATTAGGGGCTGCGTTAACCCATGGTGAAATCACCACTGATTATTCTGAAACCTTACTCGAGTTTATTACGCCTGTTAGCTATTCACCTGAAGAAGCTATTGCACAATTACAAGATATTCAAAAGTATACTTTCACTCATATTGAAGGTGAATTGTTATGGCCAATGAGTATGCCTTGTTTTGTTAATGATGAAGATCAAGTGCCATTAGCGCAATATGGCAACTCTAATATTGGCAAAATGAAAACCGTATATCGCCAAGGTTTAAAAAATCGCTATGGTTCAATGATGCAGGTCATTGCAGGTATTCATTTTAATTTTTCATTTTCTCAAGATTTCTGGCAGGTAATGAAATCTTTGCATAAAGATGAACAGCCGTTAAGTGACTTTATTTCTGATCGTTACTTTTCTATCCTGAGAAACTATAAGCGCTATTGTTGGTTGATCCCATATTTATATGGTAGCTCACCAGCACTTTGTGACTCTTTTTTACAGGGGAAAGAATCACCGCTACCTTTTAAAAAATCATCAAGTGGTGCTTTATATTTAGAGTATGCAACCTCATTGCGAATGAGTGATTTAGGCTATACCAGCAGTGAACAGTCATCGTTAAAAATATGCTATAACAACTTGCATGACTATGTTGATGGAGTACAAAAGGCAATTGGCTTAAAGTCTGAACAATTCTCTCATATAGGCATAAAAGTAAATGGAGAATATCAGCAGCTTAATGATAATATTCTGCAAATAGAAAATGAACTATATGCACCTATTCGACCTAAACAAGTGATGAAGTCAGGTGAAAAACCTTCTCAAGCTTTACGCGATCGTGGTGTAGAATATATTGAAGTAAGAGCATTAGATGTTAACCCTTTTAGCGACACAGGAATTAGCATTGAACAAGTACACTTTTTAGATATATTTCTAACCTATTGCGCCTTTACAGACAACAAAGAACTTGACTGTGATTCTCAGCAACAGCATGAAAAAAATATGGATGAAGTTGTGCTTCGTGGGAGAGATCCTAAGTTATTATTATCAGACGCTAACTGTAAAGGTGACGTAACGAAAAAATCTGTTACAACGTGGGGTAATGAGTTATTTGATGATATGACAGCTGTAGCTACATTATTAGATAATGCATATAAAACGACTAACTATAGTGATTCTATAAAAAGAGAGCGAGCAAAAATTAATGATGCAAGCTTGACTCCTTCAGCAGAAATATTGTCAATTATTGTTGATAAAGAGCAAAATTTATCAGAATACTCTTTAGAGCAAGCGGCTAATTATCGAAAAGAAGCACTTGCACGTGACTATCAATTTTATTCAGAGAAATACTTCTCTGAAGGTGCAAAAAACTCTCATCAAGAGCAATGGGATATTGAAGCTAATGACCAATTAACCTTTGATGATTTTTTATATAACTACTTTAATAGTTAATACTTCCTCTTACAGTTCTAATTGATTCTTCTCTGGTTATATACCTTTTGTGTATAAAATAGGTATGTAACCAAAGTAGAATACAAATCAAAATATCCTCAATTATTTTTATGTGACTAATAGTTCATTATTTAAAATAAATATCACTACTTCTTATTTATCCTCATAAATATTTATTCCTCAGTTACAGTTAAACTTTATATCTAACCTGCAAAATAGTTCATAGAGACTGATTTTTGGGCAAAAAAATGCGCTGACGATTTAGACAGCGCATATAAAACAACATGAAACACTAAAGGGATAACATAACTATAAAGTAAGAGTACGAAAGAAAAAATTAGTTCAATTTTTTATAAAAATTTTATTTTATGGGCAAACTCCAAATATCATTTACTAATGGCATTTAAAAGTCTGATCGTAAGCCCATAATAAAATATCCTTTATTACGGACAAAAAAAATGCGCTGCCAATTCAGGCTGCGCATAAAACATGAAACACTAAGGGAATAACATAACTATTAAGTAAGAGTGCTAATTATCAAGTAAGTTCAATTTATTTTTAATACTTTTCAATTGTTATGAATAAATATTACAAAATGATATTTAAGACAAAAAAAATGCGCTGCCAATTTAGGCTGCGCATAAAAACATGAAACACTAAGGGAATAACATAACTATTAAGTAAGAGTATTAATGAGTAGATAAGTTCAATTAATTTTCTAGTATTTTAATTTTACTTAAAAAACTAAATAAGATAGAAATACTAGAAGGGTTTATCATACTTCAACAAACTTCTTTTAGAGCTAATTATAAGGTTGACTAAGCTGGATTGAGTTTACCTAAGTAATAGGTTGCCAATATATTGAGAACTCTGGCATTATTCACTTTATTATTAAATCAAATAAGCTCATTGAGTTATTTATGGCATTATCATTTTCCCCTAAAGTTAAACCAATCTGTTCTATTATCTTCAGCGCTATACTCCTAACAAGTTGCGCAACACCACCGCCTAAGAACCCTGAAAATATATGTGAAATATTTCGAGAACACCGAGACTGGTATTTTGCCGCTAAAGACGCAAGAGACCGTTGGGGTGTGCCTATTCATGTTCCCATGAGTATGATGTATCAAGAAAGCTCATTTAGACATGATGCGCAGCCTCCTAGAGACTATTTACTAGGTTTTATCCCATGGGGAAGAATAAGTAGTGCGTATGGTTATTCACAGGCTAAAACGATGACATGGGATGACTATGTGCGCGAAACTGATAATTCTGGTGCAGATCGCGATGATTTTGATGATGCGATAGATTTTATGGGATGGTTCATTTCTAAAACACAAAAAATTAACGGTGTGTCAAAGTGGGATGCTTATAACCAATACTTAAATTACCATGAAGGTTGGGGTGGATTTAAGCGAAAAACTTATAAGAAAAAGCGCTGGTTGGTGAAAGTATCAAGAAAGGTAGACAATAGAGCAAAACGTTATGCCTCACAATTAAAAAGCTGTGAAGCCGATTTGAATCATGGTTGGTTATGGCGATTATTCTTCGGTTAAAATAATAATCTTAACGAAATTTGCTCTTAGATAAATCTCATTATTTTTTATTTTTACTGTTGAAATCGGCTTAAACTAAGCAGAATATAGCGTAGTGATTTTGCAATGTTTTTTTTACAAAAAAGAGAAAATATTTGTTAAAAAAACGGTTGAAATAGCAAAAAGCACAGAGCAAAAGGGCTTGCTATTGTTATCCACAGAAATTGTGGAAAGCTCTTTTGCTATTTAAGGTTGTGGATAACTTTGTTATTAACTTTGATTTGCCTTTTGTTACTCACAATATTGTAGAATTAATCTTCTTCAACCATCTCGCTAACAAAAAACTCTGGCATAACACGCACTATTTTTATTCTATTATTTGAAACTTCAACAATCTCTATAGGGTAGCCAGCAATACGTACACTTAAGTTATTCTGAGGGATATCTTCTAAGTGTTCTATGATTAAACCATTAAGTGTCTTAGGGCCATCTGTTGGTAATTCCCATGACATTTCTTTATTTACATCACGAATACTTGCGCTTCCATCAACTAAGTAACTACCATCTGGCTGTAGAGTCACCTCTTCACTTGGAGTTGGTGTCATCGTTGTTGTAAAGTCCCCAACAATTTCTTCAAGAATATCTTCCAAAGTAACCAAGCCTTGAATATCACCATATTCGTCAACAACTAATCCTAAACGTTCTTTCGCATGTTGAAACTTTAGTAGTTGAATATTTAGCGGTGTGCCCTCAGGAATAAAGTACAGCTCACGTACAGCACGAAGTAAGGTTGCTTTTGTAAATTGGCTCTTTGAAAGTAATTTTAAGGCATCACGAGCATGAATATAGCCAACTACATCGTCTATGTTGTCACGATATAATAAAACACGAGTGTGGTTAGCTTGGGTAAGTTGTTTTTGAATCTTCTTCCAATCATCATTTACATCAATACCTACTAACTCACTTCGTGGGATCATGATGTCATCAACGCTTACTTTTTCTAGATCGAGTATACTCATAAGCATGCTTTGATCTTGTGCGTGTAATAATGAACCTGATTCATTTACTACGGTTCGCAGCTCTTCTGAACTTAAACTGTGTTGCTCTCGCTGTTCTGAGCTAATGCCTAAAAGCATTAAAAGACCGTTAGTGATCCAATTTACTGCGATTACAAGTGGGAATAACAATTTAAGTAGTAATGACAATATTATTGAACTAGGAAAGGCTATTTTTTCGGGGTATAAAGCGGCAAGTGTTTTAGGAGTAACTTCAGCAAAGATCAAAATAACCAAAGTTAGCACAACCGTTGAAGCTAACATGCCATAGACATCACCAAAATAACGAATGCCAATAACCGTAGCTATGGAAGCGGCAGCTATGTTAACCAAGTTATTGCCAATAAGAATAAGCCCTATAAGCCGATCTGGTCGCTTAAGTAACTTACTTACACGTTTTGCACCTTTATGTTTCTCATTTTCAAGATGTCTTAATCGGTATCGATTGAGTGACATCATGCCCGTTTCAGAACCAGAAAAATAAGCCGAAATAAGTATCAGTATGCCTAAAGCAATAAAAAGCATCTGAGTAGATATGTTTTCCAAAAAGGAGATCCTTTATTAAAATTTTACTATAAAAGTGGCAATATTAAGAGAGTAAAAACTCTTTAACAAACCGGCTACCAAAGTATGACAAGGTTAACAGTGTGCTTGCTAACACGGTTAATACCAATACTCTATGGCCACGCCACCCTTGATGAATATGTCCTGCCAATATAATAATGTAAATCACTAAGGCGATTAATGAAAGTATCGTTTTATGAAGATTTTCTTTAGCCCAAAAGCCCTCAAGAAAGAGGAGACCAACTAATTGACTGGCAAACAAACACAATGTACCAATCATTAAAATAGTAAATAACTGTTTTTCAACCTGCATTAATGGCGGTAAATGTACCACAGCAGTTAAATTTTTACTTTTTAGTTTTAGATTGATATAGGCAACCTGAAAAGCATATAACGTGGCAATGATTAAAATACAGTACGCTATTAACGCAATACCTATATGGCTAATCAAAATAATTTTTTCTGCGATTAGTGGCATTGATTCTGTCTTTGGTATAAAAATCATCATTAACTGCCAGATACCAGCAAAGCCATAGATTACGGGCAACAGTAAATTAACTTTTATACGAAGAGCTATCAAAGAAATTGCGATGGTAATAACTAAACTTACAAGGGAAATAACATTCGGTAAGCTAAAGTTTATTGAATCTTGACTAAATAAGAGCTGCGCATCATTAAAAATATGAGTGGTAATTGCAATGATGGCAAGTATCAATACTTGGTGAAAATTAGGGCCGCTAGGGTGAAATAGGCGCGATAAAATTGCCAAGGTGGCAAGCATATATGCAACAAAGGCAATGCTAGATCCAATAACCAAAAAATCCACTAATAAATTCCTACTAAATACAATTAAAATGATTCTATCAGATTAAATTACCAATACTATGCAATTTCCTAAAAGCTTTGATTTAAATTAAAAAAAGAATTAGTAAACTCTGATAAATAGTGTGCTTAAAATATCACTCTGTCGGCTTCAATGCCTAGCTGGATTTTACATCAACTTACAATACATGTTTTCTTAAAGGCTTAATCGCTAATAGCGCAATTAACAAAGCACAGCTTACACCGAACCAATAGGGTAGTAGCTCATGAGAATGCTGCATTTGTTCACCAATATTAATAGCGTAATAATTCAATGTAAAATCGAGTAAACTGGCAAATCCTATTGCTGAAACAGCAACACCTAATAAATAGCGAACTAATACGGCATTACCCATCTCATTTTTAATAACGCCCAGTGTTGAAATGTTAGTGGCAGGACCTGCCATCATAAATACTAAAGCAGTACCCGGTGATAGCCCTGCCATAATAAAACCTGCTGCAATTGGTGTTGAAGCGGTAGCACATATATACATAGGTATAGATATTAAAATCATAAGTAACATGGCTGGTAAGCCACTACCATAACTTAATAGAAAGTCTTCTGGTAAAAAGGTTCTAATAATTGCAGCAAAAATAAGCCCAACAGCTAACCAAATAATAATATCATCAATTAACTTTGTGGCTGCGTAATATATGCCCATTTTAGTTTTTGCTAAAAAGTCATTGGCTGGAGATGTTGATTTGTTTGACTCATTAGCAGTACTTACTGCTGTCTCTTATACACATCTCCGAGCCCACGAGACGTAGAGGAATCTCGT
>OJGT01000097.1_pt1 | contig 18618 bp, 14 predicted proteins | sample 1595031 | NCBI WGS metagenome assembly OJGT01 (sample SAMN05416857, study PRJEB24817) | seawater metagenome | isolation source: Sea water | place: Canada:Atlantic | collected 2013-11 | reverse complement strand
TTCCTCTACGTCTCGTGGGCTCGGAGATGTGTATAAGAGACAGCTGCGGTTTTTATCAACGATTAGCCAAGATATTATTTGATTTTTCAGACCTTTTTAAAGTAGAAAACTGCCTTTTTATTGCCAATGATAAATTAACTCGTGTGCGCTTTAATCAAGAAATGCACCAGTGGCAAACAAATCAACAGATTTTGTTCTATTATAATCCCCAAACCCATCAGTTAAAAAAATCATTTTTTGATGCAAATAAGCGCGCAAAGAAAATATCATTGTTGTTTCTGACTAAAGGGCAAGATATTAGAGATAGCGCTGCAAAATATCATGAACGTATCGCGCAGTTAGTGATAGCCTTTGCCAAAGAAGTGGTCATTGATATCAATGATGTTCGCCTACGTGATCACCAGCACATCACTTATGATTTATTTAATGAAAAAAAGCAGAATGATAGTAAACAAAATAATATAGACACTAATAGGCAAGCACATAAGCTTCGTCCCATAATAGATCGCTATGCTAGCCAACAAGTCTCATTACCTGAATTTCATAGTGCGATGACATACGCCATCATTAATTTACCTATATCAAACAGGTTACTAAATATGGTTGATGTTGATCCAAACTCAGCCGACCCATACAATCCACTTTACACTTACTTAACCGATACATTTACGCAATCAGCAAAACGCTATAATTTAAATAACGGGGCATTAATTGCGAATGGTTTAGTACCGATTGTTCGCTATAGTATTCATGAAATAACCTCTCGCATAGGAGAATTGCAAATGCTTGGTTACAATCCGGAGCAAAACCCTTGCGGTATTGTAAGTAAATGGGACGCGAGTGAATTAGTTGATAATGTGCAGTTAGTTTTTGTTGCGACAAATAAAAATCAAACTAAGCATGGATTTGGTCAATTTTTAAATCAAATTGAACAAGCCATACGGTTAATGGCTACCGAATTAGAAATGGAACCTCATAAAGAAGAAGTCATTATTAGATTCCATCAACATGTTGCTTATAATTTCTAAGTTCTTTTTACCTTTCACCAGAACTAAATTATAAGGAAGGATCACTACGTAGTTTGAGGTCTTTTCTGCAGTTTTCTTTGTAAGGTTCTTCTATGCATAGATAACTGTCTAGCCGTTGCAGATATATTGCCATCATTAGCTTTCAGTACTTGCTGAATATGCTCCCACTGCACCTGCTCAGCTGAGAGTGTTTCACCATCTACATCAGAACTTGTGGCTATTTCACCAGCTTTACTTTCATTCAATGCTGCTAATAATGTTTGTGTATCAACGGGTTTAGTTAGATAGTCATCTGCGCCTAGCTTTATCGCATCTACCGCGGTAGCAATACTGGCAAAACCTGTTAGTAAAATAATACGGCTTTGTGGGCGTAATTGTCTAATAGGGGTAATGATATTCAACGTCGTTTCTTGAGACAGTTTCATATCTAATAAAACATAATCAGGTTGATGGCGATGGCAAGCTAATAAAGCTTCTGAATTTGTTTCAACATGACAACAATCAAATCCATGCTTTGTTAAGCGTCGTTTTAATGTATTGGCAAAAATAACATCGTCTTCAACTATCAATAAATTTTTCATTTTTTAATTGCTCACCGGTAAACTTAACGTGACTAAAGCGCCACCTCGATTATGATTAGTTAAGGTTAACTTCCCACCTAACCGTTCTAAACTTGCATGACTTAAAAATACAGCCATACCTAACCCTTGTTCACTATTTACAGGTTTTATCCCTAATTGCTGAAGCTTTTCTAAAGAAAATCCCACGCCATAATCTCGAATAATAAACTGCCAGTTATCACCCTCAACTTGGCTAATTAATGTAATTCCGTTACTGTTATTTGCTTTAGTTGCTCGGATTGCATTGTTAATTAAATTTAAAATAGCTGGCAGTAATGCTGCATCAGCCATTATTGCCGTATTTGTAGGTTGCTGTGCGTTTAAATCAACATTAATTTCAGGATAATTTACATGTAAATTTTCTAATAAATCTGTGAGTAAATCATCAACTTTGCTAGAAATAATGGTCTGTTCTTTAATATCAAACACCATAGCACGAAAAGCCGTTAAGCTATCAGTACAACGTGTTAACTGACTTTGTATATCATGAATAATATCATTATCAGGATAGTCTTCACTTAACTCATCGGTAAGTAATTGAACCGTTGCAATGGGCGTTGCTAGTTGATGCGTCACTTGAGCAGAAGCTACCCCTAATGAAGTTACTTGTTCTTGTTTTAATAAATTTTCTCTATAAGCGGCAATAGCTAATTCTCTTTGATTAATACTACGCGCCATCTTCCCCACAACAATTGCCACAACTAAAGCAGAAAATAAAAAATTCATTCCCATACCAATAAAATGCCCTTGCATATTACCGTGCATCACACTCATGGGTAAGTGCCATAATAAGATGCTGTAAGATAGTATTGCTAAAAAAGCGACGAGTGCTAATAAAGTAGAGGTTAGTGTTACCGCAGCAATTGCGATAGGGATTAACAGTAATGATACAAATGCATTGGTAGCCCCACCACTAAAAAATAATAACAGTGATAAAAACAAAATATCGGCACAAATCTGCATTAACAGTGCACCTTGACTAATTTGTGCTTTATTGCGATAAAAGCCAACACTAACAAAAGTAAAGCCAAGCTCTAATAAAATAACACTAAATAATGGCATCCATGGCAATTCATACTCTAAAACTAAATTAACAAAGAAGATTAAGAATAATTGAATAATAATAGCGGCACTACGTAAGGCCAATACTAATTGAATTTGATTATTCACTTTCGCTTTTGTTGTCGTGCTATCTTTTTTAAAAAATGGTGACATAAATTCTTTATTCGATCGGTCTATGTAGTTTAAGTACAATATTATACTAACGAATATCGCAAGAGAAACTATAAAAATGACAAATATAACAAACAAAAACGATCTAAAAATTGCTACCGTTGCAGGTGGTTGTTTTTGGTGTATAGAAGGTGCCTTTTCTCAAGTGAAAGGAATTTATTCTGCCGTTTCTGGATATATGGGAGGACACACTGAAAATCCTACTTATGAGGCAGTTTGTAAAGGCGATACTGGGTATGCTGAAGTAGTGCAGTTAAGTTTTGATGAATCAGAAATCACCTATCAAGAAATTATGGAAATTTTCTTCACCTTACATAACCCTACCCAGCTAAATAGACAAGGTCATGATATGGGTACTCAATACCGCTCTGCTATTTTTTATCATGATGATATTCAACAGCAAATTGCAGAAAAAAATATTCAAGAGTTAAATGCTGATAAAGTATTTGAGCAAGAGGTTGTTACACAAGTATGCGCAGCTGAATATTTTTACTCAGGTGAAGAATATCATCAAGATTATTTTAAGAACAATCCACAAAATCAATACTGTCAGGCTGTGGTATCACCTAAGCTAGCAAAATTCAGACAAACGTTTGTTAAAAAATTAAAATAATCAGTAAACTCCCTCGTAAACCTAAACATTATTTCTTCCTACTAATAGCGCATTATTACCCAGTATGCTGAAACTTAGCATACTGGGTGACATCGTTATCCTCTTCTATTTGTCTAAAAAATCTGCCAATTTCTTTCTTGTATAACTAGATGCTCTAACTTAAATAATATAACTATTAGGTTATTTTAAGATCAACAGTTGACAATTCAATCAATTTCCAAGACTATATAGACATCTAAACGTCTATAATTAATTTAATAAGAGATATATTTTGAATAAGCAATCAGAGCTTCGAGCTAGGTATAACGATATTAATCGTGGTGTCTACTTTATTGGTACAACCCCACCAAAAAATGACACTCCATTAGATGAGATTGAAACCATTGCTGAAAAATTATTAGAGCGTGTTAGCGATATCGATTTTGATGGACTTATTGTTTATGACATTCAAGATGAAAACTCTCGAACAAATAAGCCACGACCTTTCCCGTTTAAATTAACCCACGACACTCGTCTCTATTCAACGTTACTTAATAAAAAATCTTCTCGTCCAGTCATTACTTATAAAAGTGTTGTGCAATCAAATAATACTGACTTTAACCAGTGGGCAAATGAAGCGTGGAATGAATATGGCATTAGAGACATTGTTTTAGTTGGCAGCCCTTCAAAGAAGAACGATATCTCATTACCTTTAGCTGACGCTTATAAAACGCTAGTTGATAATGAAAATGATTTTTTTATTGGTGGGGTCACAATTGCTGAACGTCACGCAAGTAAAAAAAATGAGCATGAACGCTTAATCGAAAAGCATAAGCAGGGCTGTAACTTCTTTGTTTCACAGGCTATATACAACCCACAAGCTACTATAGATATGCTTACTCGTTACGCTATTGAGTGTAAAAAACAGGGTTTAAAACCTCAACGATTAATACTGACTTTCTCTCCTTGTGGCAGTAAAAAAACATTAGAGTTTATAGAGTGGTTAGGAGTAAATGTACCGGAAGCAACAAGCCTACGTATTTTACATTCAGAAAGCCCTCTTTATGAATCAATTCGTATTTGTACAAGTAGCTTACAGCAAATATTAGATGCCGTTCTTCCTTACGACTTACCATTAGGTTTGAATATAGAAAGTTTAACTAATCGTAAAGAGGAAATAGATGGCTCTATTTTGCTTTATAAGTTGTTACGCTCAACGATGGAAAATTATTTAGCGAAAAAAGAATTGAATTTATTAAATAAAAGATAAATTAGGAATAGATACTCGCTCTATTTGAGCATCTATTTCAAGTGGAACGAGTATGGAACACATTCAAACAATACAGCTTTGTATTCTATGAATGTGTTTACTCTAGATAATAATAATATCTATTGGCTTATTTAAAACGCATTGATAAATCAATGGCTTGTACATGCTTAGTTAACGCACCTGAAGAAATAAAATCAACACCTGCTTTAGCATATTCACGTAAAGTATCTATTGTCATATTACCTGACACTTCTAGTTTTGCTTTGTTGCGTGTTGCAATTACAGCTTGCTCAATCATCGTTGGGGTGAAGTTATCTAGCATGATAATATCTGCACCTGCATCAAGTGCTTGTTGTAGTTCATCCATTGATTCAACTTCAACTTCAACCATTTTATCACTATGGTTATGCTTTGCTGTCGCAACAGCTTGCGCTATACCGCCACACGCTGCGATATGGTTTTCTTTAATTAGAAAAGCATCGAACAAACCAATACGATGATTTACACCGCCACCACACAATACTGAATATTTTTGCGCACTACGTAAGCCGGGTAAGGTTTTGCGTGTATCTAATAACTTAGTGCTACTACCTTGCAGTTCTTGTACGTATTTACTGGTTAGGGTGGCTGTACCTGATAAGGTTTGTAAAAAGTTAAGTGCGGCACGCTCACCTGTTAATAACGTTCTTGCATTACCTTCTAATTCAAATAAAGTCGTATTTGCTTCTACTTTTTCCCCGTCTTTAACAAACCAAGTAATTTTGGTTGCTTGCTCTTTAGTACAGCTAAGCGATGCGTCAAGCTGTTTAAATACTTCATTTACCCAAGCTACACCACAAATAACACAGTCTTCACGAGTAATAACTGTCGCAACAGCTTGCTCACTTGCGGGAATAAGCATTGCGGTGATATCTTGTTCAGCGCAGGCATATTCACTATAAAACGCACCTAAATCTTCCTTGAGCGCCCAAGTTGTTGTTGTTGTTATATCTTGTTCTAGCTTAGCTAATTGAGAAGTGAGCATTTACTTTTTTCCTGTTAAAGAGGTTCTCGTAAAATTAATTTTTTGCCTGTTTGTTGAAAATCTAACTGCTTTAAAGCACTCATGCCTAGCAGTATTTCATCATTTTTCATCGCAGGATTTATATGTGCGGCAACATTATATAGGAAAATATTGCCAATGCTAAGCTGATCTATTTTAGTTTTATAAACAGTCACTCTTCCATTAGCTGTTTGCACAGGATAACTACCATAACTTTCAAGCTGTAATTGGTCGGCAATATGTGCCGGAATAGAAACTTGCGTGGCACCGGTATCAAGTAAAAAAGTAACGGGCGTCTCGTTTATGCTTCCTTTAGTCACATAATGCCCTTGCCTATTTTGCTTTAAAATAACTTCAGCCTGCCCTGAACTATTTAAGCTCACTTCTGGTTGGCTATTGGGATTATATTGTTGATTTAACACATCCTCAAAAACAAACATTAATAAAGCAATTGCTATAATCCATGCAAACCAAACAAAAAGTTTACCAATTTTGTTTGTCGAGTCATCTTCAGTCATAATAGGGTACAGTTTTTTTAAAAAGTTATTGTATGTCGTCAATCGACAAGAGCAAAGGATGAAATAGTAATAATTTGCAACCAAGTAACGAACAAGCAAAACAAGTAGTGATAAAAAATGGCTGGTTGCAAAAAGTTGAGCACCAAGCCTCTAATTTTTTCAGCCTACGGGAGCCACAAGATACTATTAGCTTATTAGTAGTACATAATATCTCTTTACCTGCAGGATGTTTTGGCGGCAACCATATAACAGAATTATTTCTTGGCACATTAAATATCAATGCTCATCCAAGTTTTTGTGATCTAAAAGGTGTTGAGGTTTCTGCTCATTGTTTAATAAGGCGTGACGGCAAAGTCATTCAATATGTGTCTTTCGACAATAAGGCTTGGCATGCAGGAATATCATTTTTCAATGGCAAAGAAAGATGTAATGACTTCTCCATCGGCATCGAACTTGAAGGAAGTGATGATATTCCTTATGAAGAGGCTCAATATCAACAATTAGTAAGATTAACGGCTAGTTTACAAAAACATTATCCGTTAATTAGTAATGAAAATATTGTAGGTCATTGTGATATAGCTCCTATTAGAAAAACAGATCCAGGAAAGGCATTTAATTGGTCTCATTTTCATCAAACATTACAACAACTGAAGAGTTAATAATTCCTAGGTAAATTTACATAAACATGCCAGCATAAGGCGATTTAAAATGTTACGAATGGAACAAAAGCTAATCCATATTTGACTTTAATGAATATTATCAACCGATACATCTCTTCTGATTTATAATTAAAGATGCTTATCGACTATCGACATAAAGAACAAGGTTATACATGAGCTTACTAAGTTTACTAATTGCCCTCGCTGCAGAAAAATCGCTTTCTTCTTCTTTTTGGCGTTTTGATTATTACTATCAAAAATACGCTAGTTTTTTTCAACGATATATATTGCAATTAAAAAGTAAAGCTAACTTCTTTGCCTATACCCTCTTTTTGCTAATACCTGTTGCTGCTACTTATGCCATTTTATTGCTAGTTGATAATGACCTATTACATTTCATTATCTCTACCTTGATACTTATTATTTGCTTTGGCTGTTTCACCACCCGTAGCAGCTACAAACAATACTTACATGCCGCCAGCCGAGGAGAAGAAACGACTTCAACATTTCATCATCAGCAATTATTAGAAGATAAAAATTTGCATGAGATGTCATTTGGCCAAGCACTGATCTGGTTAAATTACCGTTATTACATTGCCATAATGCTATTTTTCACCTTATTTGGCGCTACAGGTGTCGTTTTTTATCGCTTACTTACCACCGTTATTGAACAACAAAATAATAATTCTTTAGCACAAGGTGATACTGAAGAGGAGAAAACCAATACTCCTCATATTTCAGCCGGCTGTAAGCACTATCACAGTTTATTATTTCTTTTAGACTGGCTACCTGTTCGCATAACTTCATTTGGCTATATGTTTGTAGGGCATTTTACTAAAGCATTTCCTATTTGGTTCGAAAGTTTCTTTGAAGGTAAAAAGCCAATCCATAAAGTATTAACAGATGTCGCTCAAAAGTCTGAAGATCGTTTAATAGATCAAAATGACTGCGTAGCAGAACCCTGTTTATTAGTTCGATTATCTAAACGTAACGTTTTATTATTGCTTGCCGCAATAGCATCGTTAACTCTATTTGGCGTTATCCGCTAGCAAAAACAAATGTAAAGCTGCTAGTCTTTTTAGCTAGCAGCTACCCTCCTAAATAAACTTCATCTTTCTTAATCACTCAATAATTTTTGCAAGTGTAATGATTTCATTACTATTAGATAAATACAATTTCAACTGGATAGTTGCAGATACAACTATCCAGTTGTAATCTTTCTATAAGTAATAATTCTTGTTTACAAAAAACAGATCAACAATAAAGTCAGCAAGAATTCATAGTAAACATTTAGGAAGGTACATTGTGAATATAGTTTCTAATCAAATAGACTCCCATAAAGAAATAGCCACGAAAGCTATTTTTACAAACATAGACTGGCATAGAGTCAGTTATTTATTGCTTCTTTCAAGAGCAATGGATGATGTTGAAGAGAAAGAACTGGTGCCAGAAAAGTTAGTATTTAATCAATTTTCTGCCCGTGGTCATGACTTTGCCCAAATATTATTAGGTATGCAGTTAACCCATCCACATGATGGTGCAACAGGGTATTACCGTTCAAGACCATTCGTATTATCACTTGGTTTAGATATAGATGAAGCCGTTGCTTCTCCAATGGCAAAATCTGGCGGCTACAGTGATGGTCGTGACATTGGCGTAGTTTGTAATTACCCAAATGTTGAACGAAAAGGCGCTATGTTATTTCCTATGTGTGGCGGTGTTGGCGCACAATATTCACCTATTGCAGGCTGGGCACAATCTATTGTTTATCATCGAGATGAATTAAAAGATGAATCATATCGTGGAGCATTAGGGTTATCCATGGGCGGAGATTCATCTATGTCTACCAGTGGCTTTTGGGCTTCATTAAATATTTCAACAACTAATAACTTACCTCATTTATTTTACATAGAAGACAACGGTTACGGTATTTCAGTACCCCAAGAAGTACAAACACCTGGGGGCGATCAAGTAGCAAACCTTAGTGCTTACAAAAACCTAAAAATTATTGATGGAGACGGCACTGATCCTATTCAGACACCAAAACTCGTGCAAGAAGCCGTTGATTATGTGCGTGCAGGTAAAGGCACTTGTTTATTACGCCTAAAAGTTCCACGTTTATGCGGCCATACATTTCAAGATACACAAACCTATAAGCCTGAAGCCATGTTAGTAGAGGAGCAAAAAAATGACCCTTTACCAAAACTAAAAAGCTATTTAGCAGAGCAAAACATCATCAGTGCAAGTGAGTGGCAGGCATTAGAAGAGAAAGCATATTCTGAAATTCGTGCCAGTGTTGAACGTGCAAAACAACGCCCAGAGCCAGACACCAATAAATTAACTCGCTATGTTTATGCTGAAAAAAATGAAAATGGTCAACCTGATGTACAACTTCGTGGCGGGTTACATGGTGATGCTCATCAATTTCCAACAGTTACAGAAACAGCTAAGCCTGAAGGTCAACGTTTAAATATGCAAACGGCCATTCGTAAAGTATTGGATCATGAACTAGAAACAAACCCAAAAGTGCTTGTTTTTGGTGAAGATGTTGGTCCTAAAGGTGGTGTTCATGGAGCCACAATAGGTTTAAATGAAAAATATGGAGAACACCGTGTTTTTGATACCTCACTTTCAGAAGAAGGCATTATTGGTCGTGCTGTAGGAATGGCTTTATCTGGTTTAATGCCAGTTCCTGAAATTCAATTTAGAAAGTATGCTGAGCCTGCCGCAGAACAAATTACTGACACCGGAATAATGAGGTGGCGTACAAATAACCAATTTGCTGCACCTATGGTCATACGTATCCCAGGTGGTTTTTCAGGAAGAGGTGATCCGTGGCACTCGATGAGCGATGAAGTGGAATGGGCACATAAAACAGGTTGGCAGGTTGTTATGCCTTCAAATGCTGAAGATGCTGCAGGTTTATTACGCTTTGCTTTGCGTGATAATAATCCAACTATCTTCTTCGAGCATAGAAGTTTACTTGATAACCGCTGGGCACGCCGCCCTTATCCGGGCGATGATTTTGTCATCCCTTTTGGTAGAGCTAATATTTTAGCAAAAGGTGACAAGTTAACCTTAGTGACTTGGGGAGCTATGGTAGAGCGTTGTGATGCTGCTATTGAAGAGCTTAAAAAAGAGCATACACCTGACAGTATTGAACTAATAGATTTACGAACAATTCAGCCATGGGATAAAGAAACAGTATTAGAAAGTATTGTGAAAACAGGTCGCTGTTTAATTGTCCATGAAGATAATATGACTGCTGGCTTTGGTGCTGAAATTGCAGCTGTAATCGCAAAAGATGGCTTTTTTGATTTAGACGCACCTATTGAGCGTTTAACTATGCCAGATACACCAAACCCACATAATATTCACTTGTTAAATGCTGCGGTACCAACCGTTGAACGCATAGTACAAACCATTATCGACATTGTAGAATTTTAACAAAAAAGCGAGTAAAAAAATGAGTACAATTGATATTACATTACCTGCTGCCCAGTTAGAAGGTACTACGGCTACACTATCAAAGTGGTTAGTTGCTATTGGTGAAGAAGTAAATGAGGGTGATCCCCTAATAGAATTAGAAACGGATAAGGTATCGATGGAGGTTTGTGCACCTAACGCCGGCACTTTATCGACTATTGTTTTTGGTGAAGGCGAAGAGATTGCTGTAGATACAGTATTAGGGCATTTAGATACCGAATATACAAGAATCACAACCTCGCCTGCGGTTGATACAAAAGAAGCTGATCAAGCTATCGATAACAAACAAGAAAATATTGACAAAAACAGTAATGATCAAAGTAGTGAAATACCTGATGATCAACTTTCAAGCGAACAATTAAATATTAAAGCTGATTTTTTTATAGAAGAAAGTGAGCAATATTTGCTTGGCCCTGCTGCACGTCGTTTATTAAAAAGTAATCACATCAATCCAAATCTAATTACAGGCACAGGCTACCACGGTAGGATCACCAGAAATGATGTTCGATCTTACATCCAAAATACGTCCATAATTGATTCAGCTTTAGCTACAAAGTCACCAACGTCTATCCATGCTCCTGCATCTAGACCACTCAAAGGGACTATGGTTAAGCATAGCAATATGCGTAAATCAATTGCTAACCATATGGTTAAAAGCTTATTGGAAACGTCACCTCATGTCACCAGTGTTTTTGAAATGGACATGAGTAATATTATTGAGCATAGAAAATGGCATAAAGCTGAATACGCTGAGTTAGGCGTTAAATTAACCTTTACTGCTTATTTTTTAGCTGCAATTGTTAAAGCAGTAGAAGAAGTACCTCAGGTAAATTCACGCTTTCATGAAGATGCTTTAGAAATTTTTAGTGATATTAATATCGGGGTTGGCACCGCTTTAGGTGATAAAGGTTTAGTAGTTCCTGTTGTTCAACAAGTCCAATCGATGAATTTATTTTCTATTGCGCAAGCGCTTAATGTACAAACTGAGAAAGCACGCAGTGGTAATATCGTTCCAAGTGATATGAAAAATGGTACCTTTACTATTTCTAATCATGGTGTTAGCGGTAGCTTGTTTGCAACACCAATTATTATTAATCAACCTGAAGTAGCAATACTTGGCATAGGCAAGTTAGAAAAACGCGTCTCTGTAGAAGAAGTCTCAGGTGTAGATACTATGGTTATTAAACCAAAATGTTATGTCTCGTTAAGCATTGATCATCGTGCACTTGATGCCCACCAAACAAATATGTTCTTAGCAAAATTTGTTGATATCATTGAAAACTGGGGGCAGTAGTATTTTAAATGGGGTCAGAGTAGAATCATGTTTATTATATGAAAAGCTTTGACTCCCTACCCTATTGGATCATTTACCATGACCTTACCTGAAAACTTATCAAGCACCGCTAAAAAAGAAAAATCCCCTCAAGGAAAAGTAAACTGTAGTTTAGATTTACAAACATTTCTTCCTTATCGCATGTACTATTTAGCCGCACAAATGTCCCAAGCAGGTTATGACTTACCTGAATTACTCAATGAAACCGGCATTACCATTGGTGAACGAGAGTGGCGTGTTATCTCTATTTTAGGCGCTTATGGTGGATTAACTAATGGCAATGTAGCTAATGCCTTAAAAACAGATGCGGGAACCATTTCTAGAGCCGTTAAAGTTTTAAAAAAACAGCAGTTAATTGACACCCTAAGTTCAAAAAAAGATAGACGTAAAGTATTGATTTACCTTACAGAAGCTGGAGCTAATCTTTATGATAAAGTCACTCCAAAGCGTATTGAAACAGGAAATATGATCGATAGTTGCTTTACACATGATGAGCTATCAACCTTGCACCACTTATTAAATAAGTTAGACCGACATTTGCAGCATATGGAAAATGAATTAGAGGATGAATGGGAATAAAATTTAGCTTTATTGCCTAAAAAACGTCAAAAATAATTGGTAAGACCAATCATTTTTCAAACAAATGTTTTAAGTTACAGCTCTATTTTGTCTATAAAATAACCTTGCTTTAATACCCTCCTTCAACTATATTAGATTGAATTCGACATCAGTTTTGCTTTTTTTATTTCCATAAATTACATTGGTAATACCAATTTACCAAATAAGTTTTTATTATTGAGTGCCACAACAAAGTGCTCGTTATAGAAATATAAATGAAATTATTAAGGTTAAGTCATCAATGACACAGTTATTAAAACAAAAGCTAGCCCCACAAAAGCTGTCAGATATTATCTTGGCGCAATTAGAAGAACTGATTATTGAAGGTAGCTTACAACCTGGTGAAAAGTTATTACCAGAACGAGAATTAGCCAAAAAATTTGACGTATCAAGACCTTCTTTACGAGAAGCTATTCAAAAATTAGAAGTGAAAGGACTTGTCACGCGCAAACAAGGTGGAGGAACTTTCGTTAGTAAAAACATAATGAAATCTTTTTCTGATCCTATGTTTGATTTAATGGCTAGAAGTAGTGAATCACAATTTGATTTGTTGGAATTTCGTCATGGTATTGAAGGAATGGCCGCTTATTATGCAGCCATGCGAGGTACTGTTACTGATTTTGATCAAATTCAAGCGAAGCATGACAATATTGGCGATAGCCAATTAGAAGATGATTTTCGTTTAGAAGCTAAAGCAGTATATGAGTTTCACTATGCAATCTGTGCGGCATCCCATAATGTGGTGATATTGCAAACCACACGTAGTATGGCTGAATTGATAATAGACAACATAGAAAAAAACTTAACTGTTTTAGCTAAACGTCCTGATGTATTTAGCAAAAATACCGATTATAGAAAAAATCTGCTTGACGCTATTGTTAGCGGCAAGCCACAAAAAGCCTGGGGTGCGAGTCACCGTCATCTCGCTTTTATAGAAGAAGTACTTTTAAAGTTAACTCAAGAAAATAGTCGCATGGAACGGTCCATGCGCAGAATGTAAAAAATAATTATAAACAAACGATATTGGAGACAAAACAATATGTCAGATCTACCAAACATTGATATTGATTCTTTAGAAACCCAAGAGTGGTTAGAATCAATGGAGTCAGTATTGGAAAATGAAGGCCCAGAGCGCGCTCATTTTATACTTGAAGCATTAATTGATCGTGCCCGTCGTGGTGGAACACATTTACCTTTTGATGCCAAAACAGCTTATGTAAATACAATATCTCCTGGTCAAGAGCCTCATATGCCAGCTGATCAAACTATTGAATATCGTATACGTGCCATTATTCGTTGGAATGCGTTAGTTTTAGTACTAAGAGCTTCTAAAAAAGATTTAGAATTAGGTGGCCATGTTGGTAGCTTCGCCTCTTCTGCTTTGCTTTATGATGTAGGTTTTAATCACTTCTTTAAAGCGGCATCAGAAAAAGACGGTGGCGATTTTATTTTTGCTCAAGGTCATATAGCTCCTGGAATATATAGCCGCGCCTTTTTAGAAGGACGTTTAACTGAAGAGCAAATGAACAACTTCCGTCAAGAGTGTGATGGTAACGGTTTATCATCTTACCCGCATCCTCATTTAATGGGTGATTTCTGGCAGTTTCCAACTGTTTCTATGGGCTTAGGTCCATTGCAAGCAATTTATACAGCGCGTTTCCTTAAATACCTAACAGATCGTGGCATTAAAGATTGTTCAGGCCAACGTGTTTATTGTTTCCTAGGCGATGGCGAAACTGATGAGCCAGAATCATTAGGTGCTATCGGTTTAGCTTCTCGCGAAGGATTAGACAACTTAACATTCGTAATTAACTGTAACCTACAACGTTTAGACGGCCCTGTTCGCGGTAACGGTAAAATCATTCAAGAACTAGAAGGTACATTCCGTGGCGCTGGCTGGGAAGTTGTTAAAGTTATCTGGGGAAGTTACTGGGATGCACTTATTGCCCGCGATACATCAGGTAAATTGTTACAGTTAATGGAAGAAACCGTTGATGGTGAATATCAAAACTGTAAAGCTAAGGGCGGCAAATACACCCGTGAAAACTTCTTCAATAAATACCCTGAAACAGCAGCACTTGTTGCTAATATGTCAGATGAAGATATTTACCGCTTAAACCGTGGTGGACATGATCCAGTTAAAGTTTACGCTGCTTACAAACGTGCAATGGATACTAAAGGTCGTCCAACGGTTATTTTAGCTAAAACAGTTAAAGGTTTTGGTTTAGGCTCGGCAGGCGAAGGGCTAAACATTGCTCATAACGTTAAAAAGCTTGATATGGATTCATTGAAGCATTTCCGTGATCGCTTCAATATTCCTGTAGCTGATGCTGATCTTGAAGGTTTACCGTATTATAAATTCCCAGAAGATAGCGAAGAATATAAATACATGAAAGCGCGTCGTGATGCTTTAGGTGGTTCGATGCCTGCACGTCGTGAACAAGCTGAAGAGTCTTTAGAAATTCCATCATTAAAAATCTTTGATGCTATTTTAAAGGGTTCAGGTGAGCGTCAAGTATCATCAACCATGACCTTTGTTCGTGTGTTAAATAGCTTACTTAAAGATAAGAAAATTGGTAAGCGTGTTGTACCAATTATTCCAGATGAAGCGCGTACCTTTGGTATGGAAGGTTTATTCCGCCAAGTTGGTATTTATGCTAACGAAGGACAAAAATATGTTCCTCAAGATGCAGACCAAGTAGCGTACTATCGTGAAGACAAAAAAGGTCAGGTATTACAAGAAGGTATTAACGAACTAGGTGCTATGGCTTCTTGGGTAGCGTCAGGTACTTCTTACTCAACATGTGATGCGACAACTATCCCATTCTACGTTTACTACTCAATGTTTGGTTTCCAACGTGTTGGTGACTTAGCATGGGCAGCAGGCGATAGCCAAGCTAAAGGCTTCTTACTCGGTGCTACTGCGGGTAGAACAACCCTTAATGGTGAAGGTTTACAACATCAAGATGGTCATTCACATGTTCAAGCTGGCTTAATCCCTAACTGTGTGACTTATGATCCAACTTACGGTTACGAAGTTGCGGTTGTTATTCGTGAAGGCTTACGTCGCATGTATGAAGAGAATGAAAATATCTTCTTCTACTTAACCTTAATGAATGAAAACTATCAACATCCTGCTATGCCAGAAGATAAAGATGTTGAAGAACAAATTATTAAAGGTATATATAAGTTAGAAAGTGTTGCAGCTAAGAAATCTAAACTAAATGTTCAATTAATGGGCTCTGGTACCATCTTATTGCAAGTGCGTGAAGCAGCACAAATTCTTGCAAAAGATTACGGTGTATCAAGTGATGTTTACTCAGTAACTTCTTTCAATGAATTAGCACGTGAAGGACAAGATGTAACACGTTGGAACATGCTTAATCCTGAAAGTAAGCAAAAAACGGCTTATGTAGGACAAGTTATTACCCAAGATAAAGGCCCTGCAATTGCAGCTACTGATTACATTAAAAACTACGCTGATCAAGTTCGTGCATTTATTGATACTGAATATCGTGTACTTGGTACTGATGGTTTTGGTCGTAGTGATAGCCGCGCTAACTTACGTCAACATTTTGAAGTAGACCAAAACTATATTGTTGTTGCTGCTTTATTTGAACTAGCCAACCGTGGTGATGTTGAACGTTCAGTGGTAACAGAAGCAATCAAACGCTTCAATATAGATACTAACAAACTTAACCCACTTTACGCTTAATAGAGTCCGGAGACTACTATGTCAGATATACAAAAAATTCTAGTCCCAGATGTTGGTGGCGATGAAGTAGAAATTATTGAAATTTGTGTTGCTATCGGCGATTCAGTTGAAGCTGAAGATGCCATTATCACTGTTGAAACAGATAAAGCTTCTATGGATATCCCAGCACCTGCTGCTGGTACTATCTCAGCGTTATCAGTTAGCGTTGGCGACAAACTTAAAGAAGGCGATCTAATCGCTGAAATGAGTGGTAGTGCAAGCGTTGCTAGTGCGCCAGTTGTTGAAGAAGCAACTGCAGCACCTGTAGCACCTCAAGCAGTTGCAGAAGCTACGCCAGCACCAGCCGCTTCTGCTGCTAGTGCAATCATTGACGTTGAAGTACCTGATATTGGTGAAGACGGTGAAGTAGATGTTATTGAAGTACTTGTTGCTGTTGGTGATGTTATTGCTGAAGAAGACGGCTTAATTACTTTAGAAACAGATAAAGCAACAATGGACGTACCTACTCCTGCGGCAGGTACTGTTGCAGAAGTATTAATTAATACAGGCGATAAAGTTAAGCAAGGTTCATTAGTTATTCGTTTAGAAACTTCATCAGGTGCTGCTGCACCTACTGAAGTAGCTCAACCATCAGCTCCGGCACCTGTTGCTCCTGCTCCACAAAAAGCTGCACCAGAAGCTAAAAAATCGTCTCCTGTTCCACATCATCCACAAGCTGGAAATGTAAGCAAAGGCGCTATCTACACTTCACCATCAATTCGTCGCATTGCACGTGAATTTGGTGTTGATTTAGCATTAGTTAAAGGCACTGGTAATAAAGGTCGTATTTTAAAAGAAGATGTACAGTCTTACGTGAAATATGAACTTTCTCGCCCTAAAGCCAATGCAGGTAGCTCAGTTGCTGCTGGCGAAGGTGGCTTACAAATAGTTAGTGCTAAGCCAATTGATTTCTCAAAATTTGGTGAAATTGAAACAAAACCGTTAACGCGTATTCAAAAAATATCTGGTCCATTTTTACACCGTAACTGGGTAACTATTCCTCATGTTACACAATTTGATGAAGCTGATATCACTAATGTTGAAGCATTTCGTAAAGAGCAGAATGTTGTTTGTGAAAAGCAAAAGCTTGGTTTTAAAATTACGCCATTAGTGTTTATTCTAAAAGCTGCTGCGGATGCACTACGTACATTCCCAGTATTTAATTCAAGCTTGAGCGAAGACGGTGAAAGCTTAATTCTGAAAAAATACATTCACATTGGTGTTGCTGTTGATACACCAAACGGTTTAGTAGTACCAGTAGTACGTGACGTTGATCAAAAAGGTATTCATCAGTTATCACGTGAATTATTAGAGATTAGTATTAAAGCGCGTGATGGCAAGTTAAAAGCACAAGACATGCAAGGTGGCTGTTTTACTATTTCTAGCTTAGGCGGTATTGGTGGCACAGCATTTACCCCGATTGTAAATGCACCTGAGGTTGCTATTTTAGGTGTTTCAAAATCTGAAATGAAACCAAAATGGAATGGCAGCGAATTTGTTCCTAAATTAATGCTTCCATTATCAATGTCTTACGATCATCGTGTAATTGATGGTGCACTTGCAGCACGCTTTACCGTGCATTTAGCAAGCGTAATGTCAGACATACGTAAGTTGATATTGTAATACCCCACGCCAACTGGAGTGATGGATTGACAAAATCATAATTTCAGTTGGCATATATCTGTTTCACATGAGGATGCATGATTCGAGTGGAACAGGTATAATCATCGACTTTAGTCGGTTCTTACCAATTAATATTGGCGAAGTTCACAAGATAAGCGTAGAATTTCGTCAATAAAATATTTACACAAAAAAAGAAACTTTAACCAGTTTATTGAGGACAGTATGAGTAACGAAATCAAAACTCAAGTAGTAGTATTAGGTGCAGGCCCTGGCGGCTATTCTGCAGCATTTCGCGCAGCAGATTTAGGTTTAGATGTTGTATTAGTAGAAAGCCGTGAAACGCTTGGTGGCGTTTGTTTAAATGTAGGTTGTATTCCTTCAAAAGCATTATTACATGTGGCTAAAGTTATTGATGATGCAGCAGCAATGGCATCTCATGGTGTTACTTTTGGCGCACCTCAAATTGACTTAGATAAAATTCGTGATTGGAAAGAAAGCGTAATTAGCCAGTTAACTGGCGGTTTAGGCGGTATGGCTAAACAACGTAAAGTGAAAACTGTATTTGGTTACGGTAACTTCACTTCAGATAAAACAATTGAAGTTGAAGGCCCTGACGGTAAAACTACAATCACTTTTGATAATGCGATCATTGCAGCGGGCTCTTCAGTTGTAGATCTTCCATTCATTCCAAAAGATGATCCTCGTGTAATTGATTCTACTGGCGCATTAGAACTTAAAGACGTTCCAGAAGAAATGCTTGTTCTTGGTGGCGGTATTATCGGTCTAGAAATGGGTACTGTATACCTGTCTCTTATACACATCTCCGAGCCCACGAGACGTAG
>OJGT01000096.1_pt1 | contig 18798 bp, 20 predicted proteins | sample 1595031 | NCBI WGS metagenome assembly OJGT01 (sample SAMN05416857, study PRJEB24817) | seawater metagenome | isolation source: Sea water | place: Canada:Atlantic | collected 2013-11 | reverse complement strand
TACGAGATTCCTCTACGTCTCGTGGGCTCGGAGATGTGTATAAGAGACAGTCTTAGGAGTTTAGATGTCAGCAACCCCTTTGACAATTCCACTGATTACAAACGATGCAACCGTATTAGGAATATTATCGTTAATATTAGGCTTTGTCTTCTATACTTCAAACAGCCAACATCCTACCTGTAAAAAATTCTATCAATACGTACCAGCACTATTAATGTGTTATCTCTTACCATCGTTGTTAAACACTTTTGGTATAGTAAGCGCAGAAGTTAGCAAAGTTGATGATGTTGCAAAATACTATTTATTACCTGCTTGTCTGGTTTTATTGACCTTGAGTATTGATCTTAAAGCCATTAGCTCGTTAGGTAGTAAAGCCATTATTATGTTTTTTACAGGTACTGTTGGCGTAGTTCTCGGTGGGCCTATTGCCTTATTAACAATTTCAGCTATTTGGCCTGAATTACTAGGTGTTTCAGGCCCTGATGCTGTATGGCGTGGTATGGCTGCACTTGCTGGTAGCTGGATTGGTGGTGGTGCCAACATGCTAGCAATGAAAGAGATTTACGGAGCAGATGGTAAAATATTTACTATTATGGTGACAGTCGATATTGTTGTCGCTAATTTGTGGATGGCTTGTTTACTCTATTTTGCTGCTAATCATCAACGAATTGATGCTAAAAGTGGTGCTGATACTTCTGGTATCAATAAGTTAATTGATCAAGTTAAAGCATTTGAACGTAAACATGCACGACGCCCAGAATTAAAAGACTTTATTTTTATCCTTGCCATTGCTTTTGGCGCCGCAGGTTTTGCACATTTGGCGGCTGACTTTTTAGTGCCTTATTTTCAAGCTAACTTCCCTGAACTGAAAAAATTTAGTTTACATAGTAAATTATTTTGGATTATTGTTTTAGTCACCACGGTTGGTTTACTACTTTCTTTTACCCGAGTAAGACAGTTAGAGTCGGTTGGCGCTTCAAAGGTTGGAAGTAGCTTTCTTTATATTCTTGTGGCAACTATTGGCTTACATATGGATATCACTCAAATAGTTGAAGCACCTAAATATGTGGTGATAGGGTTAATATGGATGGCTGTACATGTGGCACTGTTGATGATTGTAGGTCGAATGATTAAAGCACCTATTTTTTACTTAGCAGTAGGAAGTAAAGCAAATATTGGTGGTGCAGCATCAGCTCCTGTTATCGCATCAGCTTTTCATCCTTCATTAGCACCAGTTGGCGTTTTATTGGCTGTTTTAGGCTATGCTCTAGGAACTTATATGGCATGGATATGTGGTCAGTTGTTAAGAATTATTGGAAGCTAGTAACGACTTATCTTGTAGCTGTATTGCCAAATTAATGTGTCAAAAGTACTTCTTGATAATGATCAACTTCGTGCTTTTTCGTTTAATTGTATATCACAGCTTAAAGTTGAGCTGTTATCTGAAAAAACAACTGTGTTAGTTCCTTCATCGCTAACACAAAATAGAACCAAACCCCGAGTTTTAGGGGGTAAATTTAGGAAAGGTTATGACAATAAAATCTGTTTCAGTTAGCGGTATAGACGTTGCTAACGATAAGCCATTTGTATTATTTGGTGGTATGAATGTACTTGAGTCTCGTGACTTAGCAATGAAAATTGCTGAAGAATATGTTGAAGTTACACAAAAGTTGAACATACCTTATGTTTTCAAAGCATCATTTGATAAAGCTAATCGCTCTTCAGTTCACTCCTACCGAGGACCAGGGTTAGATGAAGGTTTAAAGATATTTGAAGAAATTAAAAGCACATTTAATGTTCCTATTATCACAGATGTTCATGAAACCTATCAGGCTCAGCCGGTAAGTGAAGTTGTTGATGTTATTCAGTTACCCGCTTTTTTGGCGAGACAAACTGATTTAGTTGTTGCTATGGCTAAAACTGGTGCAGTAATTAACGTGAAAAAGCCACAATTTTTAGCTGCACATGAAATGAAGCATATTATTAAAAAATTTGCTGAAGCAGGTAATGAAAATATTATCTTGTGTGAACGTGGCAGTTGTTATGGTTACAATAATCTTGTTGTTGATATGTTAGCGATGGATGAAATGCGACAATACGCACCGGTTATGTTTGATGCAACACATGCGCTACAAAAGCCAGGCGGCCGTTCAGATAGCGCTGATGGTAGACGCGCACAAGCTGCTCAATTAACACGTAGTGGCATGGCTATTGGCATTGCAGGATTATTTATTGAGGCGCATCCAGATCCATCTGTTGCTAAATGTGATGGACCATGCGCTTTACCCCTTGATAAATTAGCTCCGTATTTAGCTCAAATGAAAGCTATTGATGATGTAGTAAAGGGGTTTGAACCACTGATAACAGATTGAGCTGAGTGCTTACATAATAATACTTATTATGAGTAATCTATTATATAAAAGGGCTAAATACTTAAGTATTTAGCCCTTTTGTTTAACGCTATAAACTGATGATTAACTTTATACTTACTCTGAAATTAAGTTAACTTTAGTTAACGTAATAAGGGTATCTGAGCTCGTTGAATTCTTTTTATTCGCTATAGTATTTTTTAAAAGATCATTATTACTCGTTTTCTCAATAGATAATTGTGAAAATGATAAGGCTAAGCTTTCTTGTGCTTCTTGGTACAAGTTACTTTGCTTAGTTGATTCAATTTCAACTAATTCTGTCATAGGTACTATTGCACCGTGACTTGTTGAACACAGTAGAGCGCTAGCTAATACTGTAATAATCAAAATGAATTTTGTTTTTGTGTTTTTGTGAGTTAATGCCTTAGTATTTCTCATGATGTTTTCCTGCAATTTGCCTAATAATAAATAACTTTTTTTACGGTAGATTTATTAGGACTTTTCTCACACTTGCTTCACTGAAATAATCTAAGCTGTATAAGCTGCAATAGGTAGGGTATACTTGCATTGCTAGAGCGTTAAGATGATGTCCTTTATCTACAGGCGCTATAATACGGAAATGATAAAAAAATTAAAATGACAATTATTAATGTTATTCATTAGAAAAACTAATGGTTGATTGTTATGCTATATTTTTAACTGTTTATGCAGTTTATTTGGTTTTATTTATATAAACTTTAGGTGTAATTTGGCTAATAGACTCCCTCCATTAAATGCATTGCGAGCATTTGAAGCATCAGCGCGCCAGCTTAGTTTTACTCGGGCTGCGGAAGAACTTTTTGTAACTCAAGCTGCGGTTAGTCATCAAATAAAAGCATTAGAAGATAATTTAGGTATCAAATTATTTATGCGAAAAAATCGCTCCTTGCTTTTAACAGAAGAAGGTCAATCATATTATTTAGATATCAAAGATATTTTTAATTCACTCCATGAAGCGACAGAGAGATTATTGGCCCGTGGTGCTAAAGGAGCAATAACGGTTAGCGCCCAACCAAGTTTTGCTATTCAATGGTTGGTGCCAAGACTAACGACTTTTAACGCGCTACATCCAGATATTGATGTGAGAATTAAAGCGGTAGATCAACCTGAAAACTCATTAACAGAAGATGTTGATGTAGCAATATATTATGGTCGTGGCAGTTGGCCTACAATCCATGCAGATAAGTTAAATACTGAATACCTCATTCCTGTATGTTCACCATTGCTTTTACAAGAAAATGCAGCAAATGGTAAGCCTCCTTTATTATCTTTGGATGACTTACAGCATCATACCTTATTACATGACACGTCCCGAAAAGATTGGAAACGTTGGTTTAAGCAAGTAGGTGTTAAGGGAGTTAATGTTAACCATGGACCTATTTTTAGCCATTCAGCAATGGTAGTGCAAGCGGCTTTATATGGCCAAGGTATAGCGCTTGCGTATAGTGTATTAGCGCAGCCAGACATAGATTCAGGGCGATTAATTTGCCCTTTTAACGATGTACTTATTAGTAAAAATGCATACTTTGTGGTTTGCCGTGAAGCGCAAAAAGAAATCGGGAAAATAGAGGCTTTTAGAATGTGGTTACTTGATATGGTTGCGACAGAGCAAGAGAAAATTACCGACGGCCAGTTAACCTAGTTATGGAAAATACAATGATTAGTACCATTGACAATGCAGTTGAAAACCCAATTGCACAGATTGTTTTTGCTCATGGAGCGGGCGCAGACATGCACCATGAATTTATGGAACAAGTTTGTAAGCTATTAAATAGAGCAAATATAAATGTATTGCGCTTTAATTTCCCCTATATGGATAAACGTATTGAGTTAGGTAAACGTTATCCACCTGATAGAATGCCTAAACTTATAGATTGCTATAAACGTGTAATAAAAGACTTATCTATAAGTATTGATAGTAAGGCTACATTGCCACTTTTTATTGGGGGTAAGTCAATGGGCTCTCGTGTGGCAGCAACGATTGCTGAAGATAATGACATTGCTGAAGTTATAGCAGGTGTTTTTTGTTTAGGTTATCCATTTCATCCAACAAAAAAACCAGAGAAACTTCGTTTAGAGCCATTACAGAATACGCAAAAACCTATACTGATCGTACAAGGAGAGCGTGACACGTTAGGTACTCAAGATGAGATAAAAGAATACGAAATATCATCATTGTGCCAAACCGTTTTTTTACCTGATGGTGATCATAGTTTAAAGCCTAGGGTTAAGTCTGGTTTCACACATCAACAACATATTGAAACTGCAGTAAGTGCTATTGTTAAGTTTATTAGAGAAGAAAACATAAATGATTAAAAAAATATTATCTAAAAGCAGGATTATTCAATTTTTAATGATTTTTGTTGGTGTTAGTGGCTGCTTTTCTGTACTATTCGGCGCTTGGCTTGCCCATGGCGGACAAGCGCTGCCTCTTAACGTTCAATCAACGTTAAATACCGCATTGCAGTACCAGTTATTTCATACGCTGGCTTTATTTGTGACACTTGTTTGGGCGGTAACTAATTCAACAGGCAAAGTGTCTTCTAGAGTATTGCTAGGTGCAGCTATTGGCTTTTTTGTCGGTATTATGTGCTTTAGCGGTACTATTTATATCAAAACATTTTTCAGTGTTACCTTTGTTGGTAAACTGACGCCATTTGGCGGAATATCATTGGCAATTGCTTGGTTGCTATTGTCAATTGAAGGTAAAAACAACTTATGACCTCTATCGTATTATATTGTCGTCCAGGTTTCGAAAAAGAATGTGGAGCTGAAATTGAAGAAAAAGCTTCATGGAATGAAATGTATGGCTATCTTGAATTGAAAAAAAATCAAGGTGTGGTCTTTTTTCACCTACACGATCCTGCTCATGGTGAAGCATTAATAAAAACACTTCCCCTTAAACGTCTGATTTTTACACGCCAATGGTTTGTAACCTTAACGAAAAAAATAGATTTACCTGATTACAATCGGGTAGAAGCTATTATTGAAGCATTAGGAAACGAATGGCAGTATGATGACTTGCGCATGGAGACACCAGATACTAACGATGGTAAATCGTTAAGTAAATTTTGTCGTAAACTTGCAGTACCTTTACGTCAAGGGTTACGAAAAGCAAAAGTGTTAACAGGCAAGGGTGATTCTTTTAACCCTGAGCAGGATGGTTCAGTATTACATGCGCTATTTTTAAGTGGGCAAGAGGTTATTTTAGGCTTTTCATTAGCTCGCAATAGCTCGCCACATGTTATGGGTATTCCTCGCCTTAAATTCCCTAGTCAGGCGCCAAGTCGTTCTACGTTAAAACTTGATGAAGCTTTTTTATATTTTATTCCTCGTGATGAATGGGATACACGTTTAACATCAGGAATGAATGCGGTAGATTTAGGTTCAGCTCCTGGTGGTTGGACTTACCAATTGGTTCGTCGAGGTATGATGGTTACTGCTATTGATAATGGTCCTATGGCAGAGTCCTTGATGGAAACAGGGCAGGTTAAGCATAAAATGATGGATGGCTTTAAGTATGTGCCGATGAAACAAAATGTTCATTGGCTAGTTTGTGACATGATTGAAAAGCCACAGCGTGTTGCTAAATTGATGAGTGAATGGTTACTTAATGGTTACTGTAAAGAAGCTATGTTTAACTTGAAATTACCGATGAAAGGGCGATATCAACAAGTTACTAATGATTTACAAACTATTAAAGATCTTTTTAATGAAAACAACGTTAAATACGAGCTGTATGCTAAACATTTGTATTATGATCGTGAAGAAATTACGGTACACGCAAGGTTGATTTAAGTTAGTGTAATCTGTTGCTAATATATAAAGTATAAAAAAAGCTTGTTGTGAGTAGGGTAAATACTCATAACAAGCTTTTAATCATTTATGTCACTTATAATCTATCTAAAAGTGCTTCAGTAAAATCAGTTGTACCATGTGTACCACCTAAATCACGCGTAGTACGATCGCCACTAGCAATAACATCTGTTAATGCCTTTCTAATTTTATCTGCTTTGTCACTCATTTCTAAATATTCAAGCATTTGCAATGCAGCTAGAATGACAGAAGTAGGGTTTGCTAAGTTTTTACCTGCAATATCAGGAGCGCTACCGTGAACAGCTTCAAAGATTGCACAATCTTCACCAATATTAGCACCTGGTGCCATACCTAAGCCACCAACTAAACCAGCACATAAATCAGATAATATATCTCCGAAAAGGTTTGTTGTAACGATAACGTCAAACTGTCCAGGGTTCATTACTAATTGCATGCAACAGTTATCAACAATCATCTCTGTTGATTCAATTTCAGGGTAACGAGCAGCAACTTCACGTGCAACGGTCAAAAATAAGCCTGAGGTTGATTTTAAAATGTTAGCTTTATGCACAGCCGTTACTTTTTTACGACCTTCTTTACGCGCTGTTTCGTATGCAAATGTTAATATTTTCTCTGCGCCGTCACGAGTTACGATACTCATAGCTTCAGCTTGTGTTCCATCTTCAGAAACAACTTGGCCAGCACCAGAATACATACCTTGAGTGTTTTCTCGAACAGTTAAGATATCAATATTTTCATATCTAGCCTTAGTTCCTGTAAACGACAGTACAGGGCGTAAGTTAGCGTATAAATTAAATTGCTTACGTAACGTAACATTAATTGAGGTAAAGCCTTCACCTACTGGTGTTGTAAGTGGACCTTTTAATGTGATTTTATTTTTTTCAATAAGATCTAATGTATTTTGGGGTACTAAGTCACCATGATTTTCTAGTGCAGTTAAACCTGCATCAGCGTATTCATAGTTAAAATTACAGCCTGCTTTGTCTAATACTTTAATTGTTGCTTCAATGATGCTTGGGCCAATACCGTCGCCTGGAATAACTGTGATGGTTTGATTGGTCATATTTGTTGCCTTGTAATGGAAGATTGTTGAGTTGTAAATAACTAATATATTTTGGTTATTTTTATTTTAATGATTAATTCAGTAATTATTATTTGCTTAGTGCTGGATTGATACACCCTATTTAATATCAAACGATGATAAGCAGGTGCGCATATTATCATCGTTAAATTTTTTTAGTTATGATTCTAATCAATCTAAATAAGCACGTAGCTTAGATAACTTAATCGCTAATGTTAGGATTAAACGCTATCTCTAGCAAGATTACTTTAGTCTATAATTTATTGCTGAGTATGCTTACTACTGGTGATTTTTGATTATTTCCCAATTTTCGGGATAATTATTACCTAAGCCTATTTCTTTAAGTACGCCGTTAACAAATAATAAAAAGGTACATTCATCTTGTGTTGTTTTACCATCTGATTTTACGTGTTGTGTACGATAAAATATAACTTGAAATTTATCATCACCCACTTTTCTAGCCTCAGTAATATCTGGACTACCTAATTCAGTAATTATTTGCTCTGATGTTAATTGTTCAAGCTGTACTTTAGCAATAAATTGACGATTATACGCTTCTCTATCTTCCCAAAACATTTTTTCAGGACTATCGTCATAGAATAAAATCACTAAAACAACAAAAACACCATAAACGGCTAATGCTAGAAGAGAACGATTGATTATTTTTTTATTCATTGTTTATCTCAAGAATGTATCTGTGGTGAGTATAAATTGTTAATAAAATGATCTCCAGTGATTAAAGTACTTGATCGTAAGATGTATTACCGTTTTCTTTCTTATTTAGTGACGTGTCTAACCTAATATCTTTGAGGTTAAAGCCTAGAGGAATGTTTTGCTTTAGCGTAAGTAATTGTCGACTTAAGGCTATTTGCTCAGTGCTATTATTCAGCTTTTCTTTTATAGCGGGCTTAATCTCATCACTTTGTAAAATAGCAGCTAATGAACCGTATTGGTTTAGTAGGCTAGATGCGGTTATTTGACCTATGCCTGCAACACCAGGTATTTTGTTCGTGCTATCTCCTGTTAGTGTCCATAAGTCAATAAGTTGAGTTGGCTTGATATCAAATTTATCTTTAACGTGTTGTTCATCAAGATAACGACGATTAAAGTAATCATAAACATGAACAGTAGGACTCAATAAAGATAAAAAGCCTTTATCGGTTGAAACGATAGTAGCGTGTTGTCCATGGAGTGACATTTTAGTTGCTAGTGTTGCAATAAGATCATCTGCTTCATCTTCCTCTGAAACTAATGAGTCAACACCGAGTTGTAAAAAAGCATCTTGAATATTGGGTAGTTCATTAGCAAGATGAGGAGACATTTTTTTTCGACCTTTTTTATAACCATCATAAAGGTTATGGCGCCAACAAGGTTGGTTGCTATCAAACACGGCTAGTGCATGACTAGCCTGTTGATGATTTAATATTTTTTCTAATGCATTAGTACATGCGTTTTGAGTATTAAATAATACTTGTTTTTGCGTTTCTATTGCTAACTCATTGTCCAATTGCATTTTGCTCTGCACAAATGGACGCTCCTGAACAGCATAAATTCTTCTGATCAGGTTTAATGCGTCAATTAAAACTAAATGAGCTGGCATTTCTTATCCCTCATTAACACTATAGCAAGGAATATACTCACTGCCGGGTAGTTTCATACGTTGTTGACTGACAAAAGATGCGAGTAATTTATCCATTAAGGTCATTATTTCTTTATCACCCGAAAGTTGAAAAGGACCATGTTCTCTTATGGCTTTAATACCGCCTGATTTTACATTGCCTGCAACAATACCTGAAAATGCGCGACGTAAATTAGCGGCAAGTTCTGCAGTTTCAAGCTCATAACTGATGCTTAACCCTGACATATTTTCATGACTTGGCTCAAAGGGCTGTTGAAAGTCACTCTCAATGACTAAAGACCAGTTAAAGTGAAAAGCGTCACCTGTTTCTTTGCGGTACGCTAGTACTTGTTCTAACCCTTGCGACATTACTTGTGCGACTTGCTCAGCATCATCAATAATTATTTTATATAGTTTTTGAGCTTTTTTACCCAGTGTTGCAGCGATGAATGTGTCAATCTCAGTAAAGTAATCGCTGGCGCTACTTGGGCCCGTTAAAATAATAGGTAAAATTTGGTTGGTATTTTTTTCATTTAATAAAATGCCTAAAATATAAAGTAGCTCTTCCGCTGTACCTGCACCACCAGGAAAAATAATAATACCATGAGATATCCGAACAAAAGCTTCTAAGCGCTTTTCTATATCAGGCATAATTACTAACTCATTAACAATGGCGTTAGGTGGCTCAGCAGCAATGATGCTAGGTTCAGTTAAACCTAAATATCTACCTTCTTTATTTCGCTGTTTTGCATGACCAATTGTAGCCCCTTTCATTGGTCCTTTCATCGCACCAGGACCGCAGCCTGTACAAATATTAAAGTTTCGTAGTCCTAACTGATACCCTACCTCTTTAGTGTATTTGTATTCATTATGTTTGATTGAATGACCGCCCCAACAAGTCACTAAGCGCGGTTGAGTTTCAGGTAAAATGGCATTTGCATTGCGTAATATGCCAAAAGTTGCATCTGTTAATGTATCTGGAGTGCAATGCATATTTTGATAGCGGTTATTAATAAACAAAATATCGCGTAAAACGGCAGAAAGGTGTTCTCGTATTCCTCTAATTATTTTTCCATCTACAAAGGCGTATTTTGGCGGGTTCTTAAGGTCTAATTTGACGCCACGTTCACGTCTTAATACCTCTATTGTGAATTCTTCATGCTGCTTGTAAATAACTTCAGCATCATCAGTATGACTGCCTGCATTAAGTACAGCTAGGGAACAATTTCGATAAATATTATACAGCTCACTGGTTGATGAGCGACGCAGCTGGTCTACTTCTGCCTGAGAAAGAATGTTCATATTACCAACAGGGTTAAGCTGAGTATGCATGATAACTCCTTTGATATTGCTTAATTACAATATTCTACAAGTGATGAAGTGAGTGATTAATTATGATTTAAGATAAATCACTTGGTTTTTGCCTTGTGCTTTAGCCTTATACATGGCTTGATCTGCACGTTCGAACGCGGTGTGAATGTTGTCATTTTTAGTGATGTGAGTAAAACCCATTGATAGGGTGATATTTACTTTACTGCTTTTAAATTTAAATGGTAAATGAGCAATACAGTTATTCAACTGGTTCAACTCAGAGCTTAGCGCTGCTTCTCCCTTACCAGTGCAGATAAGTACAAACTCCTCTCCACCATAACGAGCAACAAATATATTTTTGCTGACTTTTTTCTGTAACGTATTAGCGATAACTTGTAAGGTTTTATCGCCTGCCGTATGGCCATACGTATCATTAATACGCTTGAAATCATCAATATCGATTACAACAAGTGCTAAATCAAAAGGTTTACGGTGATAGCTCACCATTTTCTTGGTAAAGTATTCATCAAATGCAGCACGATTACTTAATTTAGTTAGTGCATCTTGCATACTTTTACGTTGTTGTTCCGCTAATTTTTTTGCAAACTCTTGGCTTTGTGTTTCTAGGTCTTTAACCTTTTTTGCCATATTATCTAATTGAGTTGCTAAATTTTTCTGACTTAATTCTTCAAAGGCTGTTTTCTTTACTAAGGTTTCCGCAATACTATTTAATTTGGTATTAATATCTAGCTTTATGTTTTCTAACGACATCGCATTTTCTACAGTACTACTCATGTCCCGTAATTGATGTTGCAGCTTATCATTGATTTTTTTATTGGTGCTTTGTGATTCACTACACGTTGTTAATGTTTTTTTAACGGCCGTTTGTACAGTGGTTAACGTGTCATTAAGTGTGTTTAAAAAGTTTTTAGCGCTATCACGTTCACTTTGAAAATCAGCGACAATCACATCAAATATTTCGAGAAAACGTTTTAATACATCGTCACTCTTAGTGTCATTGATAAGTTTTTTATTTATCGCTAACAGTTCTTTTTTATGCTGTGTAGATAAGTGTAATTTACTCAGGCAAACAGATATTTGCTCAATGAGCTTAGTATTAATCGTATCATCTTTGCTATTAAGAGGTATTGCTGAAGTAGAGGCGTTCTCTTGTGAGGTATCTGCTTTAGTTCTTGAAGATTGATCATAGAGCTCTATTAGCTGACTTAGCAAAGGAATATATTGGGTGATGCTATCTTTAGTTGTCTCAGTTTCTTTTAATAGAACACGTAATTTACGTCGTAAATCAGCAGGCAAGCCACGTGATTTTTGTAAGTTTAGTCCCGCATCATTAAACTGTTTATGTAATAGTGAAATATTCTCTTCATTAATTGCCGTATGACGATTTAATAGTTTTGATATTTCAACAATTTTATTTTCGATATCAGCGATAGGTGCAGATTTAGTTAATAGTACTCTAAGTTGAGCTAAGCGATTATCTAACTCTAAGTTTACACCTTTAGATACGAGAGATAACTTGCTGATAAAAGGTATTAACAGGTTAGATTGATGACTAAAATCTTCTTCAAGTGATGTCCTAGACTCTATTGCCGCATTAAGTTTGTTCTTTAATACCTGCATTTGGCTAGCAGCAACAGTTTTTGTGTTCATATAAAAAAATAATCCTTGATAAGAAGTGATAACTTATTTTAGAAAAATATCAACTATCTAAATGTCCGTAAATGATAATTTACAACATTATCAAATAGATTGTTAGTCACAACGATATAAAATGCAAATATAAGCGCTTAATTGAGTTTTTTTTATTTTTAGTCGTTAAACTATAGCAATATCATTTACTTTTCTAAAGGAAGTTTAGTTTAATATGCCTAAATATTCATGTTTTTTATTACCGGTTAGCCGTATAACTATGGCGGTAAAAACTATTATTGTAATGCTCTTTTCGTTTCAATGTTCGACAGCTTATGCGAAAGTCTCAGTAAATATTAATATTACACAGCCGCAACACCATTATGCAGAAATATCCATAAAATATGATGAGTTGAATCAAGAAAAAGTAAATTTTCATTTACCAACTTGGCGAACTGGTCGCTACGAAATACTTAATTTAGCAAACGGTATTCGTAAATTTTCGGCAAAAGATGAAAATGGCAATCCACTCAAGTGGAATAAAATTGATAAGGATACGTGGCAGGTAGAAAATACTCTTGATAAGCAAGTTACCTTAAATTATCAGGTTTATGCCAATCAGCTAGGCCAAAGAACAAGACATATTGATGACAGCCATGCTTTCATTGATGCCTCTACTGTAGTGATGTATACCGACTCTGTTCGAAACCAACAACATAATATTTCATTGAATGTTCCTAAATCATGGAGAAGTGTTTCAGGTCTTGAATTAACAGGTGAACCTCACAATTTTATAGCAAAAAATTATGATGTACTTGTTGATTCACCTATTGAAACTGGTATCAATGAACATCACCTATTTAACGTTGAAGGACTTGATTATGAGTTAGTTATTTGGGGAAAGGGTAACTATGATAGTGCTAAAATGCTTGCTGATTTAAAAGTATTAGTACAACAAAGTAAGCATGTTTGGCAAGGTTACCCGTTTGAACGTTATGTGTTTATGGTACATGCAACGAGTGGCGCACGCGGTGCTACTGAACACTTAAATTCAACTATTATTCAACGTTCACGTTTTCAATTTTCAGACCGTAAAGATTACTTAGGTTTTATTGCAACAGCAGCACATGAATTTGTACATACGTGGAATGTTAAACAGTATCGCCCTAAAGGACTTGTTCCTTATGATTATCAACATGAAAATTATTCTACTTTACTTTGGTTAAGTGAAGGCTCTACAAGTTATTTACAAAACCAGTTGCTGCTTCGTGGTGACTTGATGACAAGCAAAGAGTTTTTAGAAGGCCTAGCTAAGCGTATTACGGGTTATCTACATAAGCCGGGTAGACAAAGCCAAACTGTGTCACAAGCGAGTTTTGATAAATGGTTAGAAGAAGGTGGAGACTATGATAAAAATCATAGTGTGAATATTTATTCTGAAGGCTTCTTAATTTCATGGTTACTTGATTTTTCAATTATTGAAAAAACTGAATTAGAAAAAAGCTATCGTGATGTTCATAATGCGTTATATCAACAATTTAAAATTCCTAAAAGCTTTGATGAAGCTGATTTAGTCGGTATTTTGAATGAAGTAACAGGGGATGATTATCAAACTTGGTGGCAAGAAAATGTTCATGGTTATGCCGACGTAGATTTTAATAAGTTGTTGGCTAAAGCTGGTTTAACGATGAGTTATGCTCAGAAAAATAAGCAGCAAGCATGGACTGGTATCAAAACTAAAGTATCTTCTAATGGTTTGAAAATATCAGCGATTGAAAAAGAAAGTCCTGCTTGGGAAGCGGGTTTAATGTTATATGACATTATTATTGCGATTGATGATTTACGTATAGCAGATAAAGATTTAAATAAACGTTTAAAAAACTTTAAGCCTAATGATCAACTCAAGGTTACATTCTTTCGTAGAGACGAACTTGTCACTCGTACGATTACTTTAGGATCTATTCCTCAGGGTAAATTAAACATTGTCCCTCTAGAGCAAGTGAATAAGAAGCAAAAAGCTTTTTTCAAGCATTGGACTGGTATGGAATTTCCTCACTAATAATAAGTTAGTAAAAACCGTATTTAATTATTTAGTTAATACGGTTTTTACTTATAACTAAATAATTCACCCTAAGCACTATATTATCTTATTGAATTATCTAATTATTGGTTACTATGAGTAAATAATTACTTTATATCATAACTATTAATTGGAGATCTTCATGCGTAGAGAAACTGCAGCCATTCATGCTGGCTATAGCCCGGAACAAACAAGTAAAGCCGTAGCGGTACCTATTTATCAAACGACAAGCTATGCTTTTGATGATACTCAGCACGGTGCTGACTTATTTGATCTTAAAGTAGAAGGCAATATATACACGCGTATAGGTAACCCAACTCAAGCTGTATTAGAGCAACGAGTTGCCACTCTAGAAGGTGGAATTGCTGGTTTGGCATTAGCATCAGGTATGGCGGCAATTACTGCGACAATTCAAACACTTGCTCGAGTAGGCGACAATATTGTTAGTATTAATAAGTTATACGGTGGAACGTATAATTTATTTGCTCACACATTACCGCAACAAGGCATTGAAGTTAGATTTGCTGCACACGATGATTTTGATTCATTAGAAAGCTTGATTGATGAAAATACTAAAGCAGTTTTTTGTGAAACTATCGGAAACCCTTCAGGCAATATTGCTGATATCGCTAAAATGGCTGAAATAGCTCATAAGCATGGCGTACCACTAGTTGTTGATAATACTGTTGCAAGTCCTGCTCTTTGTCGTCCATTTGAACATGGTGCAGATATTGTTGTACATTCATTAACTAAGTATATTGGCGGCCATGGTACTTCTATTGGCGGTATGATTGTCGATTCAGGTAATTTCCCTTGGAGTGATCATAAAGAACGTTTTGCACAACTAAATAATCCAGATCCTTCATACCATGGTGTAAGTTACACTGAAACATTTGGTGCGGCAGCATTTATAGCAAGAGCACGTGTTGTACCACTGAGAAATATGGGGGCTGCAATTTCTCCAATGAATGTATTCCAAATTTTACAAGGCTTAGAAACTCTATCTTTGAGAATGGAACGTCATTGCTTTAACACACAAAAAGTTGCTGAGTATTTAACTCAGAGCGAAAATATATCGTGGGTTAACTATTCAGGTTTAGAAACATCAAGTGATTATCAGTTAGCACAAAAATACTTACCTGAAGGTAGCAGTGGTATTTTAAGTTTTGGTATTAAAGGTGGCGAGAAAGCTGGCGCGAAATTTATTGATGCATTGAACCTTGTAGTACGTTTAGTGAATATTGGTGATGCTAAATCATTAGCCTGTCATCCTGCTTCAACAACGCATAGACAGCTTGATTCAGAAGAGTTAGCAAAAGCAGGTGTGAGTAAAGAAATGGTACGCTTATCAATTGGTATTGAACATATTGACGATATCTTAGCTGATCTTGAACAAGCACTTGCAGCAAGCCAAGCATAATTACTTGGCTTTTTGCATGATGTTTGAAGCTTAGGCTTATTGTCTAAGTGTTCTCATAAGAGGAGCATGCGATAAATGTGTGCTCCTAAATGGATTAATATCTAAGCCTCCGCGGCGGGTATAACGAGCAAACACTGTTAGCTCATCTAATTGACAATACTGCTGTAAATCGCAAAAAATTCGCTCTACGCATTGCTCATGAAATTCATTATGTTGTCTAAACGACACTAAATACTCAAGTAAAATTGCGTGATCTATTGCCTTTCCTTTGTAGTCTATATAAATACTAGCCCAGTCAGGTTGATTGGTAATTAAACAATTTGATTTTAATAAATGACTAACTAATTTTTCAGATGTATCTTCTGATGATGAGTTAACTTGTGCTTTGTTAAGTAATTCTCCCTGATAGTGATAGCTATCAATGGTAATATCTTCTTCATCAATACAGCAATAAGTTTTTTCGGCAGAAATTATGGCTAATTCAGGGCAATGCTCAACTGTAAAAAGTTTTACCTCTGCTTGTGTTTGGGCGGTAGCTGATAAGTCTTTTATTAGTACTGTTTTCACATCGTCTAAGCTAGAAAATTTACTTTGATTAAAACTATTTAAGTAGAGTTTAAAAGACTTAGATTCAACCAAGTTGGGGCTAGTACAAGGAAAACGAAACTCAGCGACAGCAACAACAGGCTTACCTTTATTGTTCAGCCACGACAACTCATAACCATACCAAACATCTTCACCAATAAAAGGTAAATGATTACTTTGTAGCGATAAGTCATCTCTATTTAAGCTTCGAGGTACCGCTTGTAATAACTTTGGGTTATATTCACTGCAATATTCAGTGCTTTTACCTAGTGTTAGGTTATCTAATTCTTTTGAGTGCTGATAAGTTGCCATAAAACTTTCTATTGTTTGCTGTATTATTTATATTATGGCTATTTTAAAGGATCTTCGTATCGATGACATCATCAAATCAATTAAATGAAAATTTAGAACAAATTCTGCAAACGTTTGCCGAGAAGTACATTGCAAACTATCAACAAACACATAATGGTTTACCTTCTATTGAAAAAGACGAAGAATGGCCTTCACCTTGTGAGCAAGGAACTAAAGAAGAAGGCACAACAGAGCTACCAGAAGTTTTTTGGCAGCCTGCTGCTATTAATGAAAATGAACAATTGAGTTTTGAAAATGTTGAATCAGCTTTAGAGCTAACTTTACATAAAGATATCAAGTCTTATTTTACTTCGTTCTATAGTGAAAGCCTTGATGCTTTATGCACTGAAGGGGGCTTGTCATTATTATTTGCTTGGAACAAAAATGATTTTGAACGCTTACAAGAAAATCTTATTGGCCATATCTTAATGAAGAGAAGGTTAAAGCAACAAGAAACTATTTTTTTTGCAGTAACCGATGAAGAAGATATTATTATATCAATGGATAATGCTACGGGAGAAATTTGGGTTGAACGGGTAGGTTGTAAACCTCACAAAAAATTGAGTGATTCATTGGCCCAATTTATCAGTCAATTAACGCCTGTAGCTAAGTAATAATGATTAGCTTTTTTGCTGCACAATTAATTGTTTAACCAACTGCTTTAACTCAATTATTTCTTGCTTCATTTGAGCTAATTCATCATTTAGACTTTGTCTAAATAAGTCTGTTTCTTTTTCACTCGTATTTTTTTTAGTTTTTTTATCTTTACTAGTATCGACACTTTCTTCAGCGAGAGAAATAAAGCTTGGATCATGTTGCCAAACTTTTAAGGTTGATATGATGACAGGTAAAGAGACTTTCTTATTAAGCTTAGATTTTATCAAGGCTACGGTGGGTTTACTTCCCTTATTAGCTAATTGGTTAGCTAAGATTAATATTTCATCATTTATTGTCATTTTGATTAAGCCTATTGTTAGATTTGCCATATTTTAGCGAATATTGCTATCAATGTCTGCTATAAAAATCATCTTTTAATATAAACTCTTTTAAAATCAAAGTGTTGATGTTTGTTTTTTATCTGGTTTATTTTTTGCTATGTAAGTTTGTATATTAATAACTTTTAAAAATAAATATAAACTGGAGTTTAAAAATGAAAAAATCATTACTTGTTTTATTGGTGGCCTTACCATTAGCAGCGACATTGTCTGGTTGCGTAATCTCCGTAAAAGATGGTGGTGTTGATCATTCCTTTATGGGCGATAGTGAAGATAGAGCGTATGAAAATCGAAAAAAAATAGCAAAGGTTCAACTGGGCTCTAGTTTTGCTGATATGCAAGAAAAGTTAGGCGTTGCAGATTTCTCTCAAACTTATACTCATAATGAAAAAACCGTACGTGTTTTATTCTACCGCACTCAACGTAAGCATAAAGATGGATTAACCACTAAAGATGAATGTACCTATTTAGAGTTTATTGATGGTGAATTAAGTCAAACAGGTAATGGTGGTGAATATAGTCAAATTACAGGTAAGTAGCTGTATAAACAGACTCACTTGACGAGTAGATAACATTTATTTAAATTAAATGTTATCTACTTTGCTGTAAGGGTAAGAAAATGACGACAACTAGACATGGTTTATCGATTGGGATAGAGCGAATAGATCAAAATGTTTTTTTAACTTTAAAGGCTACAGGTAAATTAACCCATCAAGATTATCAAGTAATTACACCCATGATTGATGCTGCTTTAAAGGAAATCTTGTTTCCTAAAATTAAAGCACTTGTTGATATTACTGAAATGCAAGGGTGGGAGCTTCGTGCGGCATGGGATGATTTTGAACTGGGCTTAAAGCACGGCTCTGAATTTGAAAAAATTGCTCTTTTTGGTAATAAGTACTGGCAAGAAATTGCAGCTAAGGTCGGATCATGGTTTGTGTCGGGTGAAATAAAATATTTTGAAGATTACCAGCAAGCACTATCTTGGCTTAACGAATAATGTTGTTTATAAAAGTATATTTATTATTTAAATGAATACTTATTTAACTAAAGCTGCGGTAGCGTTAAAACCTTTTCAAAAACTTACTTACCTGTTAGCAATTATTCTTTTTGTTAACATTTTTTATCAATTGGTTTTTTCATCTATGCCAAGTGAGGTAGAGTCTCATGAATTAAGACTAAACCTTCTTGTTATAATTTGGGTTATATTGCTAAATTTAATGATACAAATATACTCTAGTATGGCTATTGCTTCCCAGAGTCATCGTTTGGGTTTAGCTAAAATAAAAGATAAAATTTACCAAGGTTTTTTATACTTACTTTCATTTGGTTTTATCATAATTACCATGGCAGCTCTTATTGTAACATTTAAAATGATGAGACTTTAAGCGGCATTGGTGTTGAGTGAACTCTGTCTCTTATACACATCTCCGAGCCCACGAGACGTAGAGGAATCTCGTAT